>QGNH01000697.1_pt1 | contig 29131 bp, 37 predicted proteins | sample 1735481 | NCBI WGS metagenome assembly QGNH01 (sample SAMN09239004, study PRJNA386568) | Viral metagenome, whole genome shotgun sequencing project. | reverse complement strand
CGCCGCCGCCGACGCCTACGCCGCCGACGCCGCCGCCAAAAAAATGATTCACAAAAAACTGTGCGCGATGATTTTGAAGGAATTAGGACTTTAACTCAATTCGATGCCGCTTTAGTCAGAGAGCAGCGGCCCCAAGTCGTAAGAAGAACTGACACCGTTCCTAACGGTCGAAAGCTAGGTCCGTGCTGATCGGAATAAATCTACAAGAGTTGTTTCCGGCCCAAAGTAAACAAGGGTACCTGATCTGGAAACGTGCGGCTCTCTTTAGTGGACGATGACAGGCTGGAATAGACAGCTAACGTAGAATCAGCGGCTAGATTGGTTGCGAACGGTAAAGCCTAACGGCTATCGTCCAATCAAAATGCCGCTTATTTGTTGGGAGGATGAATGGAACAAGTTAAGACTGTTTTTGATGATTTGATAGGAAAAAGGATTGACGCGGTCCTGATGGACGACGAGAAGTTTAAGCTGTCTTTTAAGATCGGAGATGTTTTCGTTGATTACTATGCCGCTGGGGATTGTTGCTCATCCTCATGGTTCCAGAATTTCTCCGGTATCGAGGCATTGCTTGGTCAGGTTGTAAATGAAGTCCGAGAGATTGAATCCGAAACGCTTGATGACGGCGACAAGCGGAAGGGTGCGGAAACCGACTGTGAACAGGTATACGGATTTGTGTTCACTACCAATCGCGGACGAGCTGACCTCGATATGCGGAATGATTCCAACGGATACTACGGCGGTAGTGTGGAGCGGGTTGGGGAAAGAAGCTGGCGCATACAGGCTAAGGATTGGGTTCGTGGAGAAGTCGAAGTTAAGGAAGATTTTTAAGTGAGCGAATCCCTCCACCTAAAGGACTGTCCGGTATGCGCCAGCCGAATCTCTATCACGTTCGACAAGATAGACGAGACTGTGACTTTGAGGCCCGAGAACTTGCCGCCCCTTGCGCGAGATATGTCAGAAGTCGTAACGGCTTACAAGCGCATTAAAGGACTTGGGGCAGCGTGGACGAAAAGCCACGGAGCGCGGGGAATGATTTCCGCGGGGGAGTTGCTTACTGCGGTCGGGGTTCACGGAGGCCAACTAGACCGCGCTATAGCCCTGCTAGGCTGGCTGAAAGACTCAGGGAAGGAGTTTGACCTATCGACGGCTCCGACGCATTACAAGGCTTTCCAAGCGCATTTGGAGGCCGTCACGGTGAAGATGAAAGGCCGCTGTAACGTGTGCGGAGAATCGTACACGAAAGGATTTATGGACGATGCGGATAATTGCGGGCGTCACTCGTGAATTTCTCATCGCCTAAAGCGACAGGGAATAACCTAACCCGCCTTCCCTTCATCAGGATCGGGTGTGCCGGGCCGACGGCAAGAAGCGGGGACGCTTCATCGGCCAATTTTGAGCGACAGGGGGAGTAAATCTAGCGGACAGTTCACCTTCGGGGAACCAGCCCAAAGGAATGACGCCAGTTTAAACCTTCATCGGGCTGGCGTGAACCCCGTCCGGGGGGAACCTTGGGGACAAGGACCGGACAGATTTGGAGGACTATGACGCCGGAACTGAACAAGATTTATCAGGGGGATTGCGTGGAGGTTATGCGGTCTTGGCCTGATTCTTGCGTGGACGTTGTTATCACTGACCCGCCGTATGGAGAAAAGACCCATGCTGGCGCGAGGACCGGGGGGGGCAACGAAAAGCTGATTACGTTCGCCAGCGTTACGCCTGAGTACATGGTGGACCTGGCGCGGCGTCTTTGCGTCCTTTCTAAGCGGTGGGTTGTCATGACTTGCGATTGGCGGCATTGCGCGGAGATTGAGAAGAAATGCCCTGATATCTTTATCCGCGCCGGGGTATGGATTAAGCCGAACGGGATGCCCCAGTATACCGGGGACCGTCCCGCGACGGGATGGGAGGCTGTAGCGATTCTCCATAGGCCGGGAGTGAAGAAATGGAACGGCGGCGGCTCCCATGCGGTCTGGAATGTGCCAAAGGTATCCGGTGACCATCCTACTCAAAAGCCGCTAGATTTAATCGTGAAGTGGATGCACCTGTTTTCAAACGAAGGCGAGACTGTTTTAGATCCATTTTGCGGCTCTGGGACTACGCTTGTCGCGGCTGAGAAAATGGGGCGGTCGTATGTCGGAATTGAGATGGACGAGAAGTACATTGATTTGACGAAAGACCGACTCCGCGCCGAAAGTGATCAACCGAGGATGATATGACCCATTACCCCTACTTCAAAGCCTCCGTCAAGTCCCTCCCCAGGAGATAACATGAGCAAGGGTCCTTTTGCGCGTGGATTTTTGGCGAATCTTCTTTGCGGCCTAGACTTCCACAAAACAGAGTTTTCTTTCGGATGGATGGAATTTCTTGACGGGTCCGAGGCTCCTGGTTATGCCGGGGAGTTTTATTGCTCTCGATGCGGGGCGATTGTTTCAAAGGGACGAAAGTGAAAACCGACTTAGCCCGTTCCCGCGCCCGCAAGGCCCGTAGGGTAGAAAAGGTGGCTGAGAACGCGGGTATTGCCGCCGCGATTGGCAAAGAGCCTCTAATCGCTTCAAAACAGGGCCTGGGACGCCCCAGGACGCGCCGGAAGGTGCTACCCCGCCGTATGGCCTTTAACCGCCTGGAAGCGGCCTGTAAGACGTTTGTGCTGCTCCGGGCCAAGCATCGGGGGGGAGTGTGCGAGATTGGGATTGTTTGCGGCGGGAATGGGCCTATCGAGGTCTGGTATCACGTTACCCCCCAAGCCCTAGGGAACGCCTTGAAGTATGATGCCAGGAACATTCTCGGATCGTGCCATTCTTGCAACGGTGGGGAATACTTCGCCCGCAAGAGAGGGAGTCCGGTCTACGGTTCGCGGCATCGGACGATCCTGGGGAATGAGGCGGTTGACTGGCTCCAAGCGAACGCCGGGAGAAAACAAATCAGCACCCGCGAAGCTCTCGACATGGCAATTGAATACGAAAAGAAAATTGCGGCGGGAGAGTGGCGTGACGGCGCGGTCCCGATGTAAAGGTGCGGTGAAAGAAAGGGCGCGAGGACCCTTGACAGCGGATAACCACTACTGCTATACTGAGGGTATGGGAAACATAATCGGGCTTATCGAGTTGGAAGTTTGCCGAGTCGCGGCGAAGAAAAACATTTATCCGAATCCGTTGGAGCGCGACGGGCGCATTGTGAAGCGCGGGGAAGTCGGAGAGATTCAGGACGAGGCCGATGGATTCTTTTTCGTGGAGTTCTCGGACGGATATATTTCCATGTGCGACAAGTCTGAACTGAGGCCCGCATGACCGCTCTAACCCAAAAAGAAAAAGACTCCCGCCGTTCCTCAACCTTCATTCGGATAGAGATAGCCCTTCTCAACGTGATCCGTCGTTTCGCTGCCAAACGAAACAGCACGGTCAAAAGCGAGATAGAGGCTGTCTTAAGGTCGGCGTTCAAGGTGAAGCCATGAGCGAAGGAATCAAAGTGGCGTTGAAGCGAATACAGGACAGAATAAACAGGTGCGACCTCGCCGCCGATTGGCTCGATTTTGCCCTGGAAGATTTGCCGACGAACGCGCTTGGGCAACGGTATAAACCGGAAACCGAGAAGGCCATCGCGGACGCCCAGGCCGCTGACCGGAGGGACTTCAATTATCTCATAGCCGAACTCCGCCGCCAGTCTCAGGAATTGGAGAGAGCGCGGGAGGCTAAAGATGGGGCATATTCTGAGCGCAATAAACTCGTCTCCGCCCTCTCCAAGCTATTCCCGGCCAGCCTTGAAAGGCACGAGGACAGCGACAAGACCTGGGAGGACGATTGGCGATGGATCGTCTTTATCAACCTCCCGACGGGTCAGGTGACTTGGCATATCCACGACTCAGAGCTTCCGAACTTCGCGCATCTGTTCCGCATCTGCGGGCGCGTATGGGACGGCCACACGACGGAACAGAAATACGAACGTCTCGCCGCCCTCACCCAACCCGCACCGGAGAAACCGTGAAAATAATTCCAATCGTATTCGTCGCGTTGCTGAGTGGATGCGGATTCTTCGGATGCCCCAAAGGAGCGAAGCGCGTATTCGTCGAGCAATGGATGGGATGGCCGCGAGTCATCTATCTCATGCCCGACGGGACCGTGCGCTGGGCCCCCGCCGCTCAACCCGCACCGGAGAAACCGTGAGCGAAGAACTGAAGCCGTGCCCGTTCTGTGGTTCGATCCCCCGACTCACTTCTGGAGGATGTGAGGACCCGAGGAAGTTTGTTGAGTGTACGAATCTTTTTTGTTACGCAGAGGGTCCGCGTAAAGTGACACGCTTGGAAGCAATAACGACTTGGAATAGCCGCGCCGCTCAACCCGCACAGAAGCAGGGTGTGGACCGATGACGCCGCAAGAATACGTCGAAGAAAACTGGGAGACGTTCAACCAGGGCGGCGGGAATAGCGTCGAGGACATGACGCGGCTTATCGCCGCCTGGGACTCCTCCGAACTCCGCCGCCAGTCTCAGGAATTGGAGGCGAGGACAGAACTAATTATGGGCGTTCACCCATCGAGGTATTCCCTGTGCCTAGAATTGAAAGAGGGCCTGGAAAAGCGCGGCCATTGGTTCCCTCGCAAATGGGTAGGCCCCGACATCATCACGGCTGTTTTTATGGCCATCGAAAAAGAACACGCCGCCGCCCTCCGCTCTACGACCAGGGGGAAGGGGGCGTGAGAGTAACGCGGGAGCAGAAGTCGGCCCGGATGATTCTGTCCGGGTTCAATATGGCCTACGATCACGTCAAGAGGCACACGCACACCGGGAATCGTATCAGCGAATTGCTTGGCTGGCTCGAAACCAGGCGAATGATTCTTGAAGAAATGGCGGGAATAAACACTGACCATCCCGCCCCACCCCCGCGCAGCGGGCGAGAGGAATAAATGAAGATCACCGACAAGATGAGGATGGATTTTCTTAGCAAAGCTGTGGCGATGATAACGTCCACCTCGACCGATCATTTCGTTGTATATCCGGTTGGACCGAATGGAGAAGCCGAAGAAGGCATCACGCTACGCCAAGCCATCGACGCCGCCATCCGAGCGGGCGAGAGGAATAAAATATGAGCATGGAACAATGCCGCGAACACGATAAGTCCAGCCTGAACATTGCGCCGGAAGGATGGTGCCCGTCATGCCTCCGCGCCTCCACCGCCGCCCTCAAAGCGGAGAACGAGGCCGCAGTTAAGAATATGGCGGCTCTCCAATCAGAGCTTGCCGCCTTCAAGAACTGGCAACCCTCAGACCCTGGGACGAAGGAGGCGATGGAGATCGTTAAGGTGTGGGAGGAACGGGACTGGGTTCCGCTCCGCGCCAACTGTATGGACCACCTTGAAGCCCTCAAGGTCCTCGCCACGTCTTACCGCGCCGCGATGGTGCGGCTCGAAGAGGCGGAGAAGGAAATCAACCGACTTATGACTCTGATTCGCGAGGTTAAAATATGATGGAAGAAATCGACGAAGACTTGCTTGCGGCTGAAAACGATACGAAAAACACCGCGCTTGAAAAGCGGCTCGCGGCGGCGTATCGCGCCCTTGAATCGCTCCGTCAGTCCCAGGTCGCCGCCCTGACCGCCTCGCTGGCATCCGTTACCGCCTCTCTCGAATGGGAGAAGTCCCAACGCCGTGGAGCGGAAGCCTCGCTGGCCGAGCTTCGCAAGCGGATGGGGGAGTGGGGGGATTGGCTGAAAGTGGAGCGGGATTTGGCTAGGGGGTGTCACATCGAAGGGGTGTGCGCTTGTTGCTTGGATAAAATAAATTCGTACAACCGCAGGCTGGAACAAACCGCCCTCGCGTCCCCACCCTCGCCAGCCCCCGTCGAGAGCAAGCCGTGCGAGTGCGAGAACGAGGCCGACTTGTCCGACAGGCCGGGAGCGTATATCGCGGGATGCCCTAATCACGATCCCGCCGCGCAGGGAGGTAAGCCGTGAGTTGGCTATGTAACTGCATGGCGATAAACCCGGAAGGCGCGTTCATCTGCCACAACTGCGGGCGCGAAGTTCAGCAGTATTTCGGGCCAGCGCAACAGGGGTCTGCCATCACCGCCGCGCCTCCCGCAAGCCACGACGCAAGGAGAAGCCTTGACAGAATCGAACGTGTGTACTAAACTACCGCCATGCCCTTAGTCCGTCAAGATTCCTTGACACGCCCGAGCCCTTTTCATTTGTTTATTTGCGACGGCTGCGGCAAGCCTCTCGGCAAGCATTGGCTCTTTCGACCGGAGAAACTGCGGGACGTTATGTACATCGCGGACACGAAAGGCCGCGCCCCGAACGGTCGGTATTACTGCAACAGATCGCAGACCGCATGGGCCGGATCGTATCATCAGCGGGAGCTTCGCCGCACGATGGACGCGGGCTACTCCCATTCCTCATAGCATGGATATTTAGGTCCAGCTAGGTAAAATCAATATGCCATTCAAGCCAGGGGAAGGCGGACGAAAGGCCGGGAGCAAGAATCGCAAAACGATTGCCCTGGAAAGGGTCTATCAGCGTTGCGACTCGAAGGACTTCCATCCGGTCGATGTCATCATCGAACTTGCCCTTGGCTCCGAGGACGATGACACCCGCCTTGACGCCGCAAAGACCCTCTTGAGCTACATCGAAGGCAAGCAACCCGACGGCAAGCCGTTGACTCCTGAACTGCCTAGCGACTCGGTAGAGAACGCCAAGGCCATGATGGACGAGCTTGCCGCGCTATCGAGCCCGCTTGAGCCTAAAGCCTGAGACGGTTCGCTTCGCCTGGAAGCATGGCGAACTGAGCTACCGACTTAGGAATGGCCAGAAGAAAGCCCGCCTAGCCGTCGCCGCCGCGCATGAGAAGTTCCTAAAGTTCTACCTGGAATGTACCAGGCGTTTCGGGAAGTCAACTTATGGGCTTGTGTGGCTGTCCGAGGACTGCATCAAGAACCCCGGCAGCGTGTCGGCGTTCTTCGCCCCGGTCAAGGAAGGTCTAAGGGATTACGTCCTTCCGATCATCTCGCAGACGTTCAGCGACTGCCCTGACGACTTGAGGCCAACGCTTGACGCGACCTTGACTCTGACCTTCCCCAACGGTTCCAAGATCATGTTTCGCGGGAGCAACAATCAGCAGCACCGCGTTCGCCGTGGCAATGCCTTCCGGCGTGTGTTCGTGGACGAGGGGCGCGACGTTGACGACCTGGACAACCTAGTCGATTCGGTTATCATCCCGTCGCTGTTCTCGACCATGGGGCGGCTCTTGATAAGCTCGACCCCGGCAGACACAGAGGATCACCCGCTACACGCCATCAAGCAGGCGGCAGAGCGCGAGGGATGGTACTTCCGCTTCACGATCCTGGACGCGCACCGCTACGACCCCCTGGACTTCCCGCTGGCCCGCATCGAGACTTGGGAGAGGGAAACGTCGGACAAGGTGGCATGGCAACGGGAGTACATGGCCCTCTGGGTAAAGGACCCGACCAAGACCGTCATCCCCGAGTGGGACGATTCCTACATTCAGACTATCGAGCGCGACGAGTTCTTCCCGTATTACCAGAAATACGTCTCGATGGATTTGGGCGTGAGGGACAAGACGGCGGCGATCTTCGGCTACTACGACTTCAAGCGGGCGAAGCTCATAATCGAATCCGAGTTCACCATGAAGGACGCGGAAGTTCTGACTGACAACATCGCGGCGAAGATCAAAGAGACTGAGCGCGCCTTGGGCTATCAGTTGATCCACGACCGCGATCATGAGAAGTGGCGTTCCCTGCAAACCCATGAGAAGGTCTACCGCCGAGTGGCCGACAACAATAACCCGCTGCTCGTCCAAGACCTCAACTCAAAGCATGGCATGGATTTCTTCGGCACGCGCAAAGACGAACTGCCCGCGATGATTAACCTATGTAGAGAATTTGTGAAGGATGGAAGAATAATTGTTGACAGCAAATGCGTTGAGTTGATAGGATGCCTGCGCAATGGAGTCTGGGACAAACACAAACGAGAGCTTGCCCGATCAAAAGTCTACGGACATTTTGACGCCCTCATGTCCCTCGTCTACCTTGTCAGGAACGTGGACACTGGGACAAATCCTATCCCAAAGTTCTTCGGCAAAACGTGGGCCACGCACTCCGGTGTGCCGATGAACGCCAGCGATCCGATGACGGGGCATGAAGTCCTCTCCAAGATATTCCAGGTCAAGACTCAGCGCGATTCTGCCCGCGAGTCTTTCGCGAAGGGGCAAGTCGGATGACCTTTTTTTTAAGCTGCCAGTCGAACAAATGTTCGCGCGAACGGGTGTACGATGGCCAGCATTAACTCCCCAGTCGCACCCGCCGCAACGCCGGGGATCGTGACGATGCCCGCCATGTCCAGCTTCATCGCCGCCTTCGAGTACGATCAAAACAATCTCACGCTCGTATCGCATTTCAAGTCCGGCGCGATCTACGAAGCGAAATTCTTTTTGCCGATGGAATGGACCGACTTGCAGACCTCGCAGAACCACTCGAAGCATTGGGCGAACAACGTGAAGGGGAAGCACCTGACCGTCAAGGTCAAGAGCGCGAAATCCCCGAAGTCGGAAATCAAACGGAGAACAAAATGAGCAAGGAAGGCATCGGAGCTATGGCCGAACGATTAGGAAACGCGAACCCAGCCGCTGAACTGACGCTGACTCGCGGCCAGATGGAGAACAACATCAAAGCGGCCCACAACTGGCGCACGGCTGTAGCGGCCGGGACGTTCAAGGGGCACGAGTGCATCCACATCGCCACTCTCCTGGACTTCCTGAACGTCCAGCACAAGATATCGACCGAGCAGTACGAAGCGGCGTTCACGAAGGACGTTTCTTTCGAGCGTCCTCTGTCCAAGGATGTCCCGGTCAAGTCCGATACGGTCGGACAGGCGGCGTAATGGCTGGCCCAAAGTTCAAGACACAGCAGGAGATGGACATCATCCGAGAGGCTGACGCCATCCTGCGCCAGAAGCAAGCGAAGGATTTTGTACCGGAGCCGAACGTCGCGGAGCCGTGGGCCTACTTCCAGATCGACCGCTACGTCAAGGGCTCATTCCGTGGGCTGTTCACCGTCTCCCAGGTCATCACCGAGGACGATCACGGACGGACGCTCAAGAAGCCTGTCCGCAAGGTGCTGAAAGAGGGGACTGACATGGCCTCTTGCGGGGATTGCGTGAGGGACGCTCTGCGGTCCAGGCTTAACCGGATGCCCCGTGATTAAGCTCCTGGTCCGGTTCGCGGCTTGGCTCGACGCCAGATTCCCGGCCAAGGTGACCGTTACGCTTGAGGACTATGGCCGCATCGCTGACAGGCTCAACCGGATCGGCAATGATGCGTCTGGATTCAATGCCGACTTCATGCTTGCGACGGCACGCATAGCCGCGCTTGAGGAGTCGGTAAAGGCCCTCAAAGAAGCCCTGACCAAGGCCAGCCAGCCCGCCGTCGTCGCTGACAAGCGCAGGGCTGACTTCGTGGCGACCGGGAGGTTTGACTAATGCCTCTCGTCGGGTCAAAGAGTCCAACGCAGAGCATCGACGATTACTTCGCCCGCCTGCCGTCGTCGGAGTGCGCCCAACGCTGCATAGAGATTGCCGACAACTTCTATACGGACGCCTTGCGGTCGGGGAGAATCTCTCTCTACCGGACCTCGTTCTACGACTACTACGAATCCTTCCTGGTCCGTGGCCAGCTTTACCGCAAAGGTTCTCAGGGTGAGCAGGTCGGCATCACGATCAACAACTACCACAACCTGATTAAACATCGGGTGACGATGGCCTGCCAGCAGAAGATTGCCTACGACCCGCAGGCGATTGACGGTTCGCACTCCGCGATGGAGCAAGTCAGGCTTGCTAAGGGCCTCCTGAACCTCTACACCGAACGCCCGGACATCGACCTGGACGGAAACCTCCGTCAAACGACTCTGTTCTCTCAGCTGTTCGCGGAAGGCTACCTCTCGGCTCTGTGGGATGAGACGAAGGGCAAGCCCGTGGCCATGGACACCGAGACGGATAGCCTGGTGCCAGAGGGAGACGTTGTTCTCTCCGTCCATGACCCTCTGGACGTTGTGCGGGACGTCTACAGGTCCAACTCCAAGAAAGACCAGTGGTACATCCTCAAAGAGGAGTGCAACAAGGTTGATTTGGCCGTCCAGTATCCACAGTTCGAGAAGGACATCATGGCCGACTCGATGGACGCGATCTACAAAGACCGCCAGATTTATCCCTGCTACTCGCCTCTCTCGGACATCATTTGGAAGTGGACGCTGTTCCATGACCGGACTATCGCCGTCCCGCAAGGCCGGATGCTCGTCTACGTCTCTGACCGCCTGGTACTGAGTGACGGGCCGCTGCCCGAGGAGTACGACGGCATACCCGTTCACCGGATGGCCTCCGAGGACCTGGCCGGATCGCCGTGGGGCTATACCGACTCATGGGACGCCCTGCCGATTTGCAACGCCATTTCCCGGCTCCATTCCACGGTCCTAACCAATAACGTGACCTTCGGCCTACAGCACATCATCGGCCCGAACGATTCGAACGTGACAGAGGCTCAGCTTGGAATTGGCCTTACGTACATCGGTTATGACGCCTCAAAGGGTCCGAATTACAAGATCGAAGCCTTGCAGTTGACCAAGAGTGCCCCCGAAACATACGAGTACATCAACACCCTGACGCAGACAGCCGGGACGCTCATGGGCATCAATGAGGTGACGCGGGGCAACCCTGACTTGGTTCTCAAAGGGGCACAGTCCGGCGCGGCCCTCGCTCTGATGTCAACTCAGTCGATACAGTTCAACTCAGATTTGGGTAAGGCGTACCAATCCATAGCGGAGCGAGTCGGGACAGCCATAATTAAGATGCTGGCGAAGCGCTCCGTCGTGCCGCGCCAAGGCCGGATGCTTGGAATGTCGGGGAAGCCTTACTCAAAATCTTTCCAAGGCTCGGACTTGTCGATGATCGACAAGGTGACGGTCAAGACCGGCAATCCTCTGGCGCAGACGACCTCTGGACGCCTTCAAATCGCGGACAGCCTGCTACAGGGCGGCTTCATCAAGAATCGCCAGGATTACATGATGGTGATTGAGACTGGAACCCTCGACCCTCTCCTTGAGTCCTACGACATGGAAATCAGCCTCATCAAGGATGAAAACGACGCCATGGGCCAGGGGCCGATTCCCGACGCCATCGTGTTCGATACGCATACCGACCACATCGCGGAGCATAAGACGCTTCTAGCCTCCGTTGAAGCCCGCAGGAATCCGCAGCTTATCCAGACGGTCACGAAGCACATTCAGAGTCATTTGGACTTCCTGGCCGGGAACGCTCAGCACGGCCCGATGAATCCCATCCTGGCGACGATTGGTAATCAGCCAAGCCTGCCTCCTGGGACGCCTGACGCTATCGTCTTGCCGAAGATGGCCGCACCGCCACCAGCTGGACCTCCTGGGACGCCTCCAAAGCCGCCCACGATTCCCGCCAGACCGCCTATCGGACCCAAGCCGCCCATGCCTAAGCCGGGGGCTGTTCCTGTCCCTGGCGGGCAAGTCGCTTTGCCGAAATCTCCCGTAGCCATGCCGCAATAACCGAGGCCCTATGACCAAGATACTGACGCTTCTCCTCCTGACCCTGGCTTCGACCGCTTTTTCACAGGTTATACCCGCTGGGGATAACTCCTACAACGGCCTTCTCGTCAATGAGGCTGGCCTGTCCTACAACAACACCTACGTCATGGACCTGTCCAAGTACGACGCCTCCAAGGTATCGGCGCAGGTTCTCTACGGTTCGACCACGTTCTCAGCCTCGACCTTCACTGACGGGGCGCAATCGACCGGGAGCATCACCATTTCGAGCTTCTCGGCCATCACCGGGAAAACCCTGACGATTGGAACGCTTGTCCTGAAAGGCGGTACGAGCTTCGCCACGATCACGAGCAACAACGCCACGGCTACGGCTCTCGCGGCGGCGATCCAGGGCGCGGGGCTTGGCCTTACGGCTTCGGCTTCGGGGGCCGTCGTGTACGCGACCTCGACCATCAACGGGGCTTCCTTCAACTACTCCGTGGTTTCCTCGACCCCTGCGGCGATGACCGTCTCTGCCGGGGCGATGACGGGCGGGGTTACTCCTTCCTTCGCGCTCAATGGCTCGGCTATCAGCATCACCGGACATGGCTACACGCTCGGCCTTCCCCTGCTCTACACCGCCAATAGCGCGTCCATCGGCGGGCTGACGGATCAGACGACCTACTACGCCATCCCGCTTGGGGCGAACCGCGTCGAACTCGCTACGACCTCGGCAAGAGCCGTCGCAATCCAGCCGCTTGTCTTTACGTCTACGACGACCCAGCTTGTCGCTGACGCCCCGGCGTTCTCAGTCCCGGCCATCACCGGAACGCCGACTTTCACCTGGCAGGCGTCAAACGATAACGTTAATTGGGCGACGACTCTCACGACCGGGACAGTCACCGTGGGGTCGTACACGAGCGGGAACGCTGACGGACTGTTTGACTTCGGAGTGTTCAATTTCCGATGGCTGCGGCTCAACGTGGTTTCCCCGACTCAGGGCGGGTTATTCTTGCAGGTTCCGGTCACGGTAAAACAAGACGGCATCGGTCGGTTTTAAGGGGGTAGTGTTATCGCTACCGCAATAACGTTCAACGGCGCGTCATACTCGGTCCCTGCCTATAACGACTCGGGCTGGGCGCAAGGCGCAGGCAACCTCTCGTCTTACCTTGTGGCGATAGCCGCTGGAACGCTACAGACGACCGGGGGAACCTTCACGCTGTCCGCGAACGTGAATTTCGGGGCTACCTATGGCATCCTCGCGGCCTACCTGACCTCGGTTACTGCCTCCCCCGCGACCGCTGGCGTCATCCGCTTGGCCCTGACCGATGAGATAGCCTGGGGAGCGTCAAACCTCGCTTTGACCGTCGCCAGTTCGCGCCTTAAGTTCAACGGGAATACTCTGCTCATCGCCTCGGACCTCCCCGGCTCGGTGACGGGGAATCGGGAAGTCTACATCGCGGGAACGGCCCTGAACAACTACACCGGAAGCCTCACCGTCGTCAACATGGTCGGCACCTACGTTGCCAACGGCGTCAACCTCAACGTGTTCGTCAACGGCCTCTGTCAGGATGTGACCTCGGACTATACCGAGACAAGCACGACGAGCTTCACGTTCACCGGGAACCTGAACGTCGGAGACAGAATTTCCGTCCGTTGGACCACATACTAGAGGACAAAATGAAAATCATCCTCGCTCTTTTCCTGACGGCATCGGCCAACGCGGCGGGCGTCCTCATCAATGGCAACCAGATCAACCCGCAGACGGCGATCTCGATCTCGTCGCTCACCGTGACCGGGGCGACCGGGGCCGTCGTGACGAGCACCGTAAATGCGGCCCTGTTTATCGGAGCTGGCACAAACTTGACCGGAACCGCCGCCGCCCTTACGGCCGGGCACGTCACGACGAACGCCAACCTGACGGGCGACGTGACCTCTTCGGGGTCGAACGCGACGACCGCCGCCGCGACCCAGGCGAACATCAAGGTTCTGTCGGGCCTGACGACGATTAGCAACCCGTACACCGCTACGTCCAGCATGACGAACACGAGCGCGGGCGGCATCCTCGCCTCGTCCAGCATTACGGCCAGCGCGTTCTTCGGGGATGGGTCGCATCTGAGCGGCGTCGCGGCCAACTCGACGACGACATGGACTGGTAGCAATACGTTCACGGGCGCGGTCCATATCTCGACGGGGTTCACGATCAATTTCGCGTACAACCTCGGCTATACGACGACGCAGAGTTCGTTACTGCTGGCCGTCACGGGGTCAACCGGGAGTTTCGTCGTACAAGGTACGACGGTTGCCTGCTGGTTCGCAGGCGATATCCAAGACAGCCTACTCAACCAAAGAGTATTTATGAGCGCCGGAGTGGATGGGGGGCCGCCAGCAGGAACGACGGTAGCACACGGATTCATCGCTGATGACGCCCCCGATGCTGGAAGCGATTTTAATATGAGTTTCAACAGAGAGTTCCAGGTAACAGCGGGAGTTTCGCACACCTTCTATTTTGTGATCGCCGCCAATGGCGGAACGGTCACGCTTGGAGAAGGCGGGGCAAACAGTTCTGTCTCTCAATTCGGATGCCGCGAGGTCCCGTCAAGATGACCACCCGCATCCTCGCCGTCGCGATTTGGAAAGGAGGCGTATGAAACAAGTCCTCGTCTTGATGCTGTTGGCCGCGCCGTCGTTCGCCGTACCGTATGTCCAGGGTCTTTGGACGAAGGGGAATCCTGTTTATATGACTGGCGGCATGACCTTCACGACTGACAAGCTGAGCGCGGACGCGGCGGTTACTTCCGTCGCCGTCGCCTATCATCCGCTTTCTGCGGGGTCTTTTTGGGACCTCCCTTCCGTGGCATCGCATGAGCCAGACTGGATCAAGCCAATACTACCCCGCGAGTCCTGGGCCTGCTCCATCGGCGGGGCTTGGAACTCAAGCGCGAAGGCTGGCGTCATCGGTTGCGGCCTCAACTTGCTTGACACCGTTCGTCAGTGGGCCTCTACCGCTCTATTGCAATCCAGCAATGGAAGCGTTAGCGGGCTCGGTGCTGCCATCGCCCCAGGCAAAGGCCCCGTCAACCTCTACGCTGCCCGCATTGAGCAGAACTCGGCAGACAGGCCTCTCGTTTTAGTTCCGCGATGGATGTTCGCGGCCTCATACGGATTCTGAACTATTGCTTTAATCGAACGTCCGTTCTATAATAAGGGAGAACACAAAATGGCACTAGAAGCTACGCAAGCAGCACCTACCGGACAAACGGCTGACCCCAAGGCCGCGCCTGCCGTTGCGGGAGCCGCCGCGAACGCGGAGCCCACGCAGGATTTCGTCGTTAATGGAAAGACGGTCAAGCTGACCGCCGCGCAGGTAAAGACCGCCGTGCAGAAAGGGCTGTTTGCGGACGGCAAGCTCAAGAGCATGGACGTTCTGGCCAAGTCCAGCCAGGGCATCATCAACGCCCTCAAGACCCCGCAGGGCCTCCTTGGACTTCTCAAAGACCCGTCGCTCGGCAACTCGCCCAAGGAAGTCTTTAAGGCCCTCATGGCCTCCGATGTCATCGACGACGAACTGAAGGAAACCATGAGCCAGTGGGTCTATCAGAACGTCGTCCAGAAAGCGAAACTGACTCCCGAGGAAATCGAGCGGGACAAGAAGCTCTCCGATTACGAGCGGCTGAAGAAAGCCGAAGAGGACCGCAAGCAGAAAGACATGACGGCCCAGCAGCAGGCGCAGGTCAATCAGGTCTACCAAGCCGTCCGTGCCGAAGTGACGAAGCAAGTCCTCGCTGACAAGACCTTCCCGCAGACGGAGGGCTCCATCCGTGCGGTCGTCGAGAAGCTCCGCGTGATGAACAAGCAGGGGGCTCCGATCACGGCTGAAACCGTGACAAAGGCCCTGGGGCTGGTCAAGAAGGATCACATCCTCCATCAGCAGACCATGCTCGACGCCATCGTTGACCCCGAGGAGCTTATCGCTTTGGTCGGTGAAGCCCGCGCCCTCAAGATCAGTAAGGCCCTCGTCGCTCGAATCCAGGCCAAGCAGAAAGGCAAGGCCAAGACCGAGACGAAGGAAGTGGAAGGCGAGCCGCGCAAGAAGATAACCGAGGTGCTTGAGGAAAAGTACGGGCGCAACAAGCACGGCTATCGGACGATGGAACTGTAAAACGATTTTACGGAGATCGTTGGCCGCGATTCTACGCGATACCAAAGCCAACGATAACGGACACGATAATGGTACGCCTACTTGAGTGTCTTGCTGGGAATGTAAACCGCTACGGCGGTAAATTCTTGACAAGGACGGTACACTCATATGGCCGCAACTTCGATAGAGTCGGTGACGGGAAGCCTTAATGGAAATTTTAAGAACACCTACGGCAGCAAGATCCAGGACCTGGTGCCCGAGTCTGACATTCTCTACCGCAACGACCGCATCAAGTTCGTTGACAAGAAAGGCCGAGAGGGTTTGCAGTTCAACCAGCCCGTTCTCTTGTCTCTCCCGTCGTCCGCGACTTGGGGCCTGAACGGCCCCACGCTGAACGCGGTCATCGGGATGCAGATGGGCAACGCGACCGTGACCGGCTCGGCCATCACGATGCGCGATGTGCTGTCCTACGACTCGGCGGCTCGTGCGGCTGGGTCTGACGCGGCGTTCGAGGCGACCGTCGGGCTCGTCCTCAAGACGCTGTTCAAGGCTCACGCGAAGTTCGCGGAAATCGACCTCCTGTACGGCAACGGCGGGATCACCTACGGCAACAACGTGGCGATCTTCCAGTCCTCGGCGGTCGTGACTTCCTCGGCCAACGCGGCGATTACCGTCTCATATGGAACTTGGGCTCCCGCCCTCCTGTCCGGCTTCGAGAACGCCAAGCTCGACGCTTACGAAACCGGAGTCGGTCAGATCAACACGAACGCGGCGTTGCAGATCGTCTCCGTGAACGTGGTTCCGGCGTCCAGCACGGTCGGCGGCGTCGTCACCGTCTCCGGCAACAGCTCGGACATCACCGCGCTCGTCGCCACGAACGGCACGAACGTGGACTACTACTGGTACGGTGCCTACGGCAACAACATGGTCGGCATCAAGGGAATCCTGGCGAACACCGGGACGCTGTTCGGGATCAGCGCGGCGTCGTACTCCCTGTGGCAGAGCAACACGTTCGATTGCGCTTCCACGCAGTTGACTTTCAGCAAGTTGCAGCTGGCGGCGGCTTTGGCCGTCTCTCGCGGACTCGATGAGAGCCTCCTGTCCCTCGTCTCCCCGGCGACGTTCGCGGACCTCGTGAACGAGCAGGCGGGTGCGCGACGGTACGACTCGTCCTACTCGTCCAAGAAGAACGAGAACGGCTCGGAAGCCCTGACGTATTGGGGACCGAACGGAAAGATCGAGGTTGTGCCTCACATGTTCGTCCACCAGGGCGAGGCTTTCCTCGTCCCGCCGTCGGACCTCATGAAGGTCGGACCTCTGGACCACATCAGCCCGACGCTTCCGGGCATCGATGGGGATATCTTCTTCCAGAGCCCGACTCAGGCGTCGTATGAAATCCGGCTGTTCTCGGACTTCGGCCTGATCAACATGAGCCCGGCCAAGTCGGTGCTGGTGAAGAGCATCACCAACTAAGCAAATGACCAAGATTCCGATGTTTCGCCATCGGGGCCGGGGAGTCTTACCGTTGCATCTCCCTTCGGGTTTCATCCGGCACTTTTTTAATCAGGAGTCAAACAAATGAGCAGCATCAACCGCTGGGTTATTTCAGACGACACGAACGGAGTCTCGCCCGTTGGACTTAGCCAGTCGGACGCGGCCCTAGTCCTCCGTAAGGCGGAAGATCACCTTGGGCGATGCGCTCAGGGCGCGGCCAGTTCCAACCTCTCGCTGGCATGGAACCCCGTCGCGGCTCAGGCCACGGTCACGGCGACCGGGACCGGGACCAACGGCGACACGCTGACTATCGCGGGCGTCGTCATCACCATGGAAACCTCGGGGGCTACCGGGAACCAGATCAATATCGGCGGCTCGGTCACGGCCCTTATGAATCAGGTCACGGCCCTGGTCAATGCCGCAGGCTCGTCTTGGGCGGGGATTTGCACGGCCAAGAACGTGGCCGGAGTCCTGACGCTGACGGCGGCGATTCCTGGCACCATCGGCAACGGCTTGGCCCTGGCGATCAGTTCCACGGCCCTGACGATTACTCACGCCTGGGGCGCGTCCGTCGCCGGAACCGAAGGAACCGCCGCTGTTTTCTCGATGGGCAAGTAAGGGGGAATCATGGACCGCGCATCAATGTTCGATAAAGCCTTGGCTCGGATGGCTGACGACCTCGACGACGTTGAGGGGTCCTCGGCCATGTCTCACTCCATGGACGAATGTCCCGACCCGCTTACTTGCACTCAGCACGACAGCGAAGCGGGGGATGCTCTCTCGGGCGATAAGCCTGCTGTTTCTATCGAGATTCACAAGCTCGGTATGCCGACTCTCGACGGGGCCAAAGAGGACAAGCCGAGTCTAGACGACAAGGGCGAGGAAGGACAGGAACTGAGCTCCGAGGACGCGGACATACTTCGCAAGCTGCTCAAAGCGTAAGGGGGCCGCATGGCATCGTTCGCGGGAAACTGCCTCGTAGACTACTTGGCAAGCCAGGTGAGTCTAAAATGCTTGAACCCGTCCAGCCAGAACACATATGCCCCGGCTGACGTTGTTACGCTCATGGATGGGGAATTGTCGGCAGGCGTCATTCCACTTCTAAAACGTTGTCAGCAAGAGTACTTCGTATACAACGTTGACGTTACCATCGTCCAAGGACAGTCCTCCTACACGATGCCGACGCGGGCCATCGGCAACGCCGTCCGCGATGTCGTCTTGGTCGATTCAAACGGGAACGAAGTCGCCTTGAATAACTTGATGCGCGAGTACATCAAGGTTCAGTTTCCGTTTACCTACGTCCCGGCGATTTGGGCCTTCGGGATGTACACGACCGCAAATGAAATAAACCTGTACAACACGATGATCCAGAGCTACACCGCCTACAAGCTCCGATTCATCACCGAACGTAGACCTGGCGGCTTGACGCTCTCGACGAACTGCGGGCAGGTCACGGCGATAACCGGGAATGTCGTCACGTTGTCCTACGTCGATCCGGCCTGGACCACGGCGACGACGTTTGACGTAATCAATCCCCTGCCCCCGTTCCAGTCGATAGCGGATGACGTTTCGATCACGCTGATTTCCGGCTTCAACGTGACGTTTACGACCATCCCCATGGGTCTTGCAAAGGGACAATGGGTTTGCCCCGCGATGCTCTCCTGCATCCCGCAGATTCCGTATGAATGGTTCCCTCTGCTCACGGAAATGACCGTGGCGACTCTCGCGGAAGGGCTCGACCAAAGCCAACTCCTCGCTTCCGCAAAGGCCAAGATCGAGAAGTTCGAAGCGAATGCCTTGGCTTTGGTTCGACCTCGCGTGACGGGCTCGCCGAGGGTCATCAAAAATAGAGATTGGGGCGGCGAAGGCCGCTGGCTTGGGTCCCGGTAATGTACTACGGAGTCCTTGACTTCAAGGGCCTCTACACATACGCCAATAATCTTGGCACCCAAGCCCCCCCTGGTTCTGCCTCCGTCGCCAACAACGTGAACGCAAACGAAATCGGCAACGCCACGACTCGCCGGGGGAATGATTTTTACTCGGCGCAGCAGTTCGCCGTCACCAATGGCTTTATCACTAAGTTATGGTGCTATGAAAACGTCCTGTTCGCCTCTTTCAACGGCGGGCAGTTCGCTCAAGACAACGGCTCGGGAACGTGGACTACTTACGGCAGCGGATTTCTCATGCTCCCGCCCGTCGGCGGGAAACTCCATCAGATGCTGGCCGGGGGAAATTCCTACTTCACCACCTCCAACGGGATGTACAAGCTTAGCGGGATCAACTCGACGCCCCCTATGCCAGCCGGGGCACCGCCCGCCCTCGATACCGTCATCACCGTCGGGTCTATGATTTCCTCGGGCTTCCTCAACGCGCAGAGTCAGTGTGCCTACTCCATCGTTTGGGGGTATACGGATGAATCGAATCTGCAGATCATCGGTGCGCCGTCAAACGCCGCCTATGCGTCCAACACGCAGACCGCAGGGCCATCCAACAACGCAAATACCACCGTGGTATTCAGTATCCCCCCATTCGTGGAGCAAAATTCTGCTCTGCCATGGTTTTATCAGATTTACAGAACCCCGAACACCGGGAGCCTGACTGTCCCGCCGGGGAATAACTATCAACTCGTCGCGCAGTTGAATGTCGCGGCTGGCGACCTGACGAATCACTACATTTCATACGCGGACACCGTTTTAGATTCCCTGCTCGGCGCGGACCTCTACACCGACGCGGGGCAGCCGAACGTCGGAAATCCTTTCAACCAACCGCCTCTAGCCCAGGATGCGGCTTACTTCTCCTCGATGGCTTTCTACGCCAACTACTCGACGATGCAGAGCGTATTCCTGACGCTCGATGCGGTAGGGGCTACGTCCGGTATCCAATCCGGCGACACGATCACGATCACGGACAGCGGTTCAGCGACTTCATACGTCTACACCGCAGGCTCGTCCAATGTCCCTTCGACTCGTCATTTCGCCGTCTACACTTCCGGCACTCCGTCGGTCAATATCCAGACCACGGCTCAAAACCTTGTCTCCGTCATCAACCAGGACCCGAACAACACGCTTTTCACGATCCAGTATGTCTCTGGATACTCAAACCTCCCCGGCCAGATGCAGATTTTCGCGCAGAACCTCTCTCAAGCCTTTTTCTCCGTCGTTTCCTCGCGGACTACTTGCTGGACGCCTGCACTCCCGTCCTCTGGAACGGCTTACGCCTCCTCAAACGTCACGGTTCAGAACGGACTCGCTATCTCCGTCATCGCCCAGCCGGAATCCTGCCCGCCCTCTTTCCTTTTGCCCGTCGGCTCTCCAAATTTCCCGATCAAAAGGCTCATCCCGGTCAGAACTGCCCTCATCGTCGTCAAGCCAGAGGAAGGCGTCTTTGAAGTCACCGGGACCTCGCCTAGCACCTTGACAGTGACTGCCCTTGATACGACGGCCTTCATCAACGGTTCAGAAACCCTCGCGGCTCTCAACAACTCGGGCTATTTCTTCACGACCCAGGGCGTCATGCTCGTCAATGAGTCGGGATGTGAGATCATGAGCCGGAATATCCAAGGGGATATCCTGGCCCTGTCCTCCTACTCGTATCCGAACTTCGCTTCTCTCTCTTTTGGGCTCGGCTATCAGTCGGACAATGCGTATATCCTTTTCTGCCAAGCCCTGCCGACGGACAACTACTCGACGATTCAGTACCGTTACAACTGGATCACGCAAGCCTGGACCACTTGGGACATCCCATGTACTGCCGCCGTCATCAACACCGCAGATGACCGAATGTACCTCGCAACCCCGCAAGGCTACATCTTGCGCGAGAGAAAGACTTTCACGAACCAGGACTACGCTGACGAAGTGATTGCCGTTACCATTTCCAGCATCGGGACCGGGACCATGACGCTGGCCAGTTCCCTCAACGTGAGCGTCGGGGATCAACTCAGCCAAGTCAACGGGGGGATCACCTATACCTGTTTCGTCACCGCGAACAACGTGGCGACCAACGTGGTAAATGTCGATTCAACGACTGGGTTTGTCACCGGAGCGGCAAGTGACACCACGGCGATCAATTCTACGATCACCTTCATGCCGACCTCTTGCGGCTACCCCGCGTTCATAAAGAAATTCACGACCTGGAATTTCGAGTTTGCAAAAGTCTCCTTCACGAACTGCACGGCTTCATTCTCGACCGATTTCTACCCAAATTCCGAATCCGTGCAGATCGTCCCGCATATCTCTGGACTGTGGGGCACGTTCCCATGGGGCACTAATCCCTGGGGCGTCACTCAGCAGAATCTACAGCCGATCACGACCTACGCGACGAAGAATACGAGCATCGGCCATTGGGTCAACCTCACGCTTAATCTACAGCAGGCTTTCAGCGGATTCAGCTTGAGCGGCTATCAAATCTTTTTCAGCTTCCTCGGGGAACGGTCAAGATGAGCGCGAACAATTTACCGCCTTCCTACAGGTTCGACTTCGGAGACTACACTTCTCTTGGGGACACGTTCCAGAAATTCCTATCGAATCTCAATGTCTACACATTGGCCGTCTACAACATCCTCAACAAGGGCATCGGCTTCCAGAACCTACAGAGAGTCGTCTACACCGTCAAAGTCACGGCGGGGACCACGACCCCCGTTGTTTTCGTGAACCCTCTGCCCATAACGCCGTCCGGCGTCGTCGTTTGCAATGTCCAGCTTGTCGGAAAGACCACTGTGGCGATAACGAGCGCGGTATCGGCGGCGAACTGGACCTTCGATGGCCGATCGATCACGGTGCTTGATGTGACCGGACTGACTTCGGGGAGCGTCTATATGCTTTCGATGGAAATTTTCTGAGCAGGAGGACAACCATATCGCTTTCCTACAGCCCAACGACGTAACCCCGGCCCCTCTCGCTCCCCAGGCCAATCAAGCCCCCATCGCGGCGGGAGGTGCGGGAGTCGCTGGCGCAAAGGCGGCGGCTACCCCCGGACAAAATACCCCGGCTCAACCCTCGGCGCAACTCTCGGCTTACCTCGGAGCCAACCAACCCCAAGCGGCGGCTCTCGGTCAGAACGTGGCGGGAACTCTCAGCGCACAGACTCAGGCCGCTGGAAACGCGATCCAGCCCGCCGTCGATATCTACACTGGACAGCAGTACACCGTCCCGACCGATGCCGCGACCAATTCAGCCGTTGCGTCCTCTCCGTCATCTCTGACGCCAACCCAACAAGCCAGCTATAAGGCTGAACTAGGAGACGCGAACGCCGCGCCGAACTCGGCAAACACCTTTGAGGCTTCCGCTGTCTATCAGCCTGTCTCTGCCGGGATTCAAAACGCCGTCGAACAAGCGAATCTCTGGAACGCCGGGAACAACACCGCCGACCTCTCGACGGCCCTCTCCCCTTTCGAGGGGCCGAGTGCCACGACCGGAGACACGACCCTTGATTCCCTGCTCCTGTCTCAGTCGCCGGGGGCTTACGGCCAGATTCAGCAGGCCGTAGCACCTGCGGCGACCCTTCAAAGCCAACTCGCGGCTGGAACCTCGACCGCTGACGCCTCTTTGCAGAACGCGATAGCCCAAGATCAGGCGGCTACGGGGGCCGCGACCGGGGCGGCTCAGAACTACGCTACCGGACTTACGAACTACCTGAACAATGCCGTAACGACAAACCAGGCGGCTCAGACCGCGCAAGAGAGCGCAAACTCGACGATTTACGCGGACGCTCAATCAGGGAACTTGACGGCGGCAGACGCTCAAGCCATGGGAATCCCGGCAAATCAGGCGGCGGCATGGGCGACGGCTTACAACTCCCTGAATCCGGCTATCTCGGCAGAAAACTCCCTGGCGATGTCTCCGACGCGCTCGATTGGTCCGACGGGGCTCACCCCGCTCAACCTCTCAAGCTACCTGACGCAGGGGGCCGCTGGACCGACGATTGACGCGGCCAGCGTTGCGACTCCGCAGAATTATTCCGATGTCGCGGCCCTTCAAGCCCTGCTCGGACAAAACAGCAACGTCAATTTGCCGATCAACGCTTCGACGGCGAACCTGGCCGGGACCGGACTTGGACAGAACGCCTCGGACACGTTCAACTCGACGGGGGCGGCTTCGGCCCTCAGTCCAGAGGAAGTCGCCGCGAATACTCTCCTCGGACATATTTCTGCGATGGCGAGTTACGATCCGTACCAAACCCAGGCGCAGGCCAACGTAGGATCACAGGACACAGCGAACACGAATCAAATCATCGCCTATCTACAGCAGTTGCTTGGACAGCAGGGAACCGGGATCACCCCCCCTAGCGGCGGCGGCTATACGACCAACGTGTAAAGGAAAAACCATGTCACTACTCGATGCTTTGACGGGCGGATCGAACGAGAACGCGCAGGGAGACTTAGCCGCTGCCCTCGCCGCGATCCAGGGCGTACAAACCCCCACGGCGGCACAGCTACAGTTGAGCCCGCTGGCTCAGTATGAAAGCACCGGGACACTAACCCCGGCTCAGATGGCGGCGGCTCAGGCTGGACCGTCGGCCTACAACTCGGAGAACCTCTCAAGCGTTCCCATGGCCGCGATGCAACAGGCCCTAGGCTATGATCAGAACATCGCCTCAGCCAACGGGATGACGCCGCAAGAGCAGGCGGCTATCGCCCAGGCTGAACAGTCGGTCAACGAAAATACGGCAGGCCAGCGCGGGGCCATCGCTCAGAGCTTCGCTGGGATGGGCGTCCCTCAATCCCTCATCGCGGCGGCTCTGCAAAACGGAACGGTCGGCCAGAACGCTGAGCAGGCATACCAGGACGCGCTACAGGCTCAAGGCTCGGCGGCGAACAACGCTCTTACCGCCAACCAGGACGCGGCCTCCACCGCCAGCACCATGTACGGCCAGCAGGCGGGGCAGGCAAACACCGTCGCGGCGGCACAAAATGCCCTCAATCAGTTCAACGCGGCCAATACCCAGCAGGCCAACGCGGCCAATCAAGCAACTCAGCAGGCGGCGAATACCTACAACACGACGAACGCTCAAACTCTGGCTAATCAGAACACCCAGGGCCAGCAGACCGTACAAGAGCAGAACCAGGTCCAGGCACCCCTCGAAGCGGCTGGACTTGCTCTACAGAAGGCCAACGCCGAAGCCGGGGTAGGTGAGAACCAGGCCAACCAACAGACGGCAGTTGGCCAGCAGAACGCGGGGCTTTTCGGCTCACTCCTGGGGGCCGGGGCGACAGTCGGGGCCGGGGCTCTTTCGGGCGGGAACACATATAACCTCGGTTCAGCGGTTCCGACCGGACACGCCGATGGCGGGGAGATCCCGGAGCCAACCGTCCCGGCGACGAACTTCAAAGCCGGTGGAATCGTCCCAGGACAAGCCCGCGTGGCGGGGGACTCGCCGTCCAACGACACGGTAAGGGCTAGATTGTCTCCGGGGGAAGTTGTCCTCCCTCGCTCCGTGACTCAGCACCCGTCACAGCTTGGCAAGTTCCTGGCGAACAAAGCCCCTAGCATGGCGTCGAAGATGGCCCCTGCGGCGGCTCACCCGTCGGATTTGGCCGCGATGATGCGGGCAATGGCCGCTCTCCGTGGGGAGGCGTGATATGGCTCTGACCTCGAAGCAAAAGGAATCCTTGCATGAGCATTTCCGTAACCGGGAATTGTACGACCCTTCCAAGGTGGCGCATCAAGAGGTTTCGACCTTCCTTCCCAAGACCATGGGGCACTCCAAGGATGATGATGAATTGTGCGAAGGCGGCGACGTTAAAGGCTACGACGAAGGCGGCTCCGTCACTGGCGATGATTTCACCGTAGACGGCGGGGCCTCTGACACCGCCAAGGATAACGGCAACCCCCTGACGCTGGCGACCGACGGAGATCAAGGTGCAGTAGCGGCCCTCGTCAACAAGATGGGTCCTCCGCAGATTCCTCCGCAACTGCCTCCCGCAGCCCCTCCAATCCCCTCGACGATGCCCGCCACGCCTTCGCAGGCTGGCCCTGAGCCCATGGACCCCGAAGAGGAGCAAGCCGCTAACGCCGCCCTCCTCGCGGCTAATGATGGCTCTTCGCCTCAGCAGAAGAACCACGCAGGACTCGCTCCCGACCAATACGACCAGCTCGTCGCGGCCCTCTCCAAAGGCCCGAGCGGCGGTCAAATCGCGGCCTCTGGACTTGGAGCCTTGGCCGACGGGATCATGCAGGGAGTCGCTCGGGCTGGAAATCCCGGCTTCCAAAAGGGCATAGACGAACGCGCCCAACAGCAGAAGCAGAACCTCATCAACGCGCTTCGGGAGAAGTACGAAGCCGGATTCAAGGGCCAGGAACTCGGCATCAATCAGCAGCGGGCCAATGACGAAAACACGCGGGCGAAGGCGGCTCTAAAGTCGGAAGAAGCCAGGGCGGCGGCAGAGCGGGCCGTCCAACTCTCTGGACAGCAGGCAGAAACGGCCAGAGCCAAAGCGGCCCTAGGCGTTCAGCAGGGGAAGGACGTTTCCGAGGAAAACAAGAACGTCCTCGACCAGGAAAACAAGGCCGGGACCTGGCTCGGGAAACTTCAAGGACTCGCGGCCCCCAATCCCGCCCTCGTCGCGCGAGCGCAAGGGAAAGGAGTATCGGCCCCGCAGGTCAAGGTGATCGGCGGCGTCACTTATCATCAAGTCGGCGGCAAGTGGTACAAGGGGCAATAGCATGGAAGAAGTCACCGACCCCGCCGTTCTGGCGCAGTTAAACTCGGGACCTTCCCAAGAGGTGACGGACCCGAAATTACTAGACGCCCTCAACTCGACTCAGAGCCCGATGGAAAGCGCAGGCCGCGCATTTGTAAGAAACTTCCCCATGGCCCAACAGGCGGCGGCGGCTATCGCGCCGATCAACCCACTATCGGATAAATCGAATTACTCCGACGAACTCCAACACCTGTCCGAAGCCGCCGAGCAGGGGAAAGAGCAGAACCCGATTTCATACGGGGCCGGCGCCGTCGCTGGGAGTCTTGCGCCGATGGCTATCCCCGTCGCAGGAGAAGCCCTGGGACTCGCTGGACCCGCTCTAGAGGCCGCTGGCGGGGCTGGCGTGGCAGGCGGGGCTCTTACCGGGGCAACGCAGGCCGTCTCTGACACGAACCTCGTCAAGAATCCAGGGCAGGCCGCAGGGCAGGCCGCTCTCGGGGCTGGGGTCGGCGGGATCATCGGGAAAATCGGCAATGGTATTCGGGCCATCGCTCCGAGTGAGGATGCTTTAGGCGCAAGCATGACCGGGACCGGCCTTGGATTTAACGCCAGAGGGGCGCAAAGGCTTATGTCTGGCGCGAATCCAGAGGCCGATGTAGCCACCCTCGGAAAGTGGGCCAATACCACGATGACGCCAGAGGGGAAGGCTCTCGCGGAATATGTCAGGCCCGGAGAAAAGCTCAAAGCCCTCGGAGACATTCACGACGCTGCCGGGAAGGAAATCGGGGCCGTCCTCGACAAGGTTGCGCCGGGGGCCTCGCTTCCGAAAGCGACCCTCACGAAAGACCTCTATCCTTTGGCCGATGAACTGGAAACGCTGGCCCCCAAGGAACACTCAGACGTAATGGGCGTCATCAACAAAATAAACAAACTGAGCGACCAGGGCAGACTTGACCTCCCGGCCCTCAACAAGATCAAGAGCTTCGTCGGGGCTGCGTCCGCTGACAATCCGACCATGCAGAGGGTCTATGGGGCTCTCTCAGATAGCGTCAACAACGTCATCGACGAATACGGCAGAGTGATTGGCGATCCGGCAGATCGCGCCGCCTTCGACGCGGCCAGGACGAACTACCGCAATTCCTCGCAACTGCTCCCGATTCTGAGGAAGGCAGAAGGCCGGGAAATCGCGCAGGGGCCTCTCGGCAACTCCGGTCTACTCGGCATGATAGGCGGGGCCGGGGCTCTCGCGGCAGGCCATCCCGTCGGAGCCGCCGCTACCATGGCGGGCTCAGCCGTCGGGCGTCCGATTGTCAACACCATCGGCAGAAGCGCGATGCTTCGCGCCGTCCCAAACGCCGGGGCAATCGCCGGGGCAGGGCGCGGGCTTAATCAGGCGGCTCAGACCGAACTCGAAAACTTCTTAGCGTCTAAATTCGGCAAAAAGGAATGACCATGGGGAAAGGATCAGAGGCTTTCGTGAGGGATGCCGTGATAGCGGCCGTCGTCGCTTTCGTCGGGGCTATCGCCTTGAAATACAACGACATCCCCGCCCGCGTCTCCGTCGTCGAATCAGAAATAAACGGAGTGCAGGACACAGCCAAGAGCATGGATCACAAGATCGACATTCTTCTTGCGAGGACGAAATGAGCCCTATCGACATCCTGAAAACGTCTTGTGCCGAAGCCCTAGCTAATCCGGCGTTCGCGCCTAATCAGCCGACCGTCGGGGAGACGCATTGCAACGAGGCCGCTATGTTCATCGCGCAAGCCATGGGGTGCGGCGAACTGCAAGGGCTTATGGCCGACCAGCAGTACGCGAAAATGCTTGCCAACGTCGGCGGGCATTGGGCGAAAGTGACGGGCGCAGAAGCCTCGCAACACGCCATTGCCGGGGGGCTTGCGTTCGCGGCGGCATCGTCTGGGATGCTAGGGGAAACTCACGGGCATATTTGCGTCATCGAGCCTGAGCCCATGCGATTCAGCGGGAGCCTAAATAAGCTTGTGCCGGAAGTCTGCAATGTCGGACGCGCAAATGCCGATGAGAAGGAAAGCGAAGCGTTCCCCGTTTCGATGGGGGAGCCGGACTACTTCACCTGGGGGTAATATGGACATCATCAACAAGCTCGTTCTCGATCACGTTCTCGCCAGCCATGGGGTCGTCGTCTTGATTACCTTGTGTCTCGCCAAGCTCGACGCCGTGATCTTGTTCGCGCTCCGGTTTTTCAGCGCGGATACGATCAATGCGGAACTGGACCGACTCGACCGGGCCGCGAAAGCTCGGGTTTCGGCAGACGCGGCGCAACCTCCAAAGCCTTAGCAATCCGTCGGTCAATCGCCTTTGACACCGGCTTGGGCGGCTCTTGAAGGAAGCAACGCCTGGACTTTTCCTTGCTGAGTGCGGCCATCTTGCGGAGGCGTTCGCGGGCTTGGCATTTCGTGCGGCATAAGTGGGCACACGCTCCGCAGTAATCGCAGACCGATAAGAGGCGATCCGCGCAACACTCCAAGCAAATCGCCATTATTCAGCGTGGGCCCAGCCGCACGAAACGCAGAACGGGATATCCTTGTCTGCTCTTTCGTAGTTCGCGCAAGGTTCGGCGGCTCTGTCTCTTTCCATGACGGATATTGTAATTTTGTGACGCCGGATTGTCAATCCTCCGCGCCGATTTCGGCTGTTTTCTCGACGAGAAACAAAACAGGCCCTTGACAAGCGGTTAACCATCTGATATATTTCTAGCATGATCCCGGCAAAGGACAAAAGGCAAAGCAACTCTGGCGGCTCGCGCTCTCCTCTCTTTGCCGGGATAGAGCGTGGGCCGTCTTGTTTTAAGGCAAAGGAGACTAACATGAAAACCAAAACTACGCACACGCCGGGGCCGTGGCAGTTCGGAGGGTTCGGCGCGATTTACGGACCCGGTACGACGCCGAACGTTCTACCCAATTCGCTCCCGACGGCTACGCACATCGCTACTGCCGAACAGGGAACGGGACTCACTCAGGTCCACTCGAAAGAGGAACGACGGGCGAATTGCCTTCTCATCGCCGCCGCGCCCGATATGTACGATGCCCTGCGATGGGCGCATGATGGATTCATCCGCGCTCTTGGCGATTGCGGACTGACTGGAAAGGAAATAGACGGACACGCTACCATCGTGGCGATGCGGGCGGCGATTTCTAAAGCGGATGGCAAGTAACCATGGAATCTAAGGGGGACTCAGTGGAAAATGTATTCGAAGGCGACTTAACGACGAAGGCAGGAGAGGTTTATCCGTACACGAAGATAACAGGCACCCTCTACATCAGCGCGGACGCGAAG
>QGNH01000647.1_pt3 | contig 29132 bp, 45 predicted proteins | sample 1735481 | NCBI WGS metagenome assembly QGNH01 (sample SAMN09239004, study PRJNA386568) | Viral metagenome, whole genome shotgun sequencing project. | reverse complement strand
CGTCCCGGCTTCGACCGTGATCGTGTTGTTTCGGCCGTCGATCAGGGGCGAACCTAGGATCGTGAGCTTGTTCATTATGTCCAGCGGCATTCCCATGATCCGCAGGTTACATTCGGCCATGATCGCCCCGGCGCGCACGATCGTTGCCGACGTCCGCAGCCCTTCAACCGTGAACGTGTCGCCCTTGCCGTCGCCGAACGATCCCGCGCCGAGCGTGAAGGAAACCCGGATATGCCGCTTTACCAGCGCCACGATCAGGCCCCCGCGAACAAGAGCGCGACCCGGCCCCCAAGGTCCGCATAGCTCACATTCCCGAGCCCGCCTTGCGTGTCGTGAAAGATCAGGTCGCCAAGGAAGCCGAGATATGGGGAACGAATGATCGGATTGTCGTTCTGGACAAGGACGCCGCCGATCGTGAGCGCGTCGTTCTGATAGACGTCGGCGAACAGCCCGTCGGCCGTCTGCGCAAGGTCCAGCCGCACGGACTGCCCGACAAGCTGAACCGTGAGCGATTGCGCGGCCGTGGCGAGAACGGGGATATTCAACAGCCCGGCCCCCTTGGCGACGATATCGCCGATCGTCGCGCCGACGCCGATCATTTGCGAGACTTGCGCCGCGCGCTGGATCGCCGGCATGGCGGCCGTGATTTGGGGGAAGGCGGCCACGGCCGGCGGAATGGCCGCCGTAGGCGTCGGGGGCGGCGTTTGCTGCGCGGTAGCGGGTTGCGCCTGCACTGGCCCCCCTTGGACCGCCGCCGAGCCCGCAGGGGCCTTGCTATCGGTAAAAGCGGACGTCGCCGTTTGCCGGACTTCGGTAAAGGAGATTTCAACCGTGATCAGGGTTGCCCCGCGCTCTTGGCTGCGCACGTAATCGTATCGGACAAGGCTGCTATCGGGAAAGACATTATCCGGCATGACGACGCTAAACAGGTCAAGGCTGGCGGTCATGTCGTCCAGCGTGTCAAGGAAGGCTTGCCGATCGGCGTCGCTCCCGCCCTTGGTCACGCTTACGCGGGTTTCGCGCGGCGTGGCGACTTTGTTGAACGTCTGGAACCCGCCCTTTTCGGTCGGATAGTCGGACAGGCGAAATTCCCGGTGCGGTTCCACGGACACGACGCTATCGACGGCGAGCGCCAGCGCGCCCCCAAGCGTGTAAATCCCCCAAACGGCGCGCGAGCCCGCCGCCACGCCCGGCGCGTCGTGCGTGAGCTTGGGCCGAACAAGGTTCGCGATATCGTTCGCGATCCCGATTACTTCGTTCGCCCGATCGCGAAAGACAGGCGGGACGCCGGGAAGTTGCGGGACGTTCGGAAAGAGCGGGTTCGCCATGGTCAATCAAGCCCCCGGTTCGCTTGCGTCGTCAAGCCCCGACGTCGGATCGCGCCGGGAAGCTGCGCGGCGAACTGATCGGCGTTCTGGACGCCCGGCAAGCTGATAGACCCGATCGTCACGTTCGCCGGCTGGCGCGAGCCGCCCCGGCCGCCGCCGCTTTCGCTGCGCGCGATCAGGCCACGGACTTGCGCCCACGACCGGCCCGCGTAGGCCCCGCGCCGAGCGTCGGGAAGCGAAGCCCAAACCGATTTCAGGTTGCCGCCCTTGCTATCGTTGAAAATGGCTTCGGCGAGCTTTTCTTGCGCCGCCGCGTCGAACGTCATGTTCCGCCAATTGGACCCGAACAGCCGGGGCGCATACTTGGACAGCGTTTCGCCGGTAATCTGATATTTGCCGGCCGCGCTGGACCCGACGACGCCCCGGCTATCGCGCCCGATCCCGGCCGCTTTCGTGCGCGGGATAAGGACGTTCCGGCCGAACTGATAGACGTCGCCCATGGACATGCTGGACACGCGGGCGGACCCGAATCGGCCGTTCCCGATCACGGCGTCATTGTTGCCCCTGACGTCGCCACTGGACGCCCCGCCGGCCGCCGCAGCCGGGCCGCCGGCCGCCGCTTCCCGAGCCCGGCGCGCGTCAATGGCGCGGTCGATATCGTCGGTATTCTTGACCCCCGCGCCGATCATCGCCGCGTAAACGTCGCGAGCGCCGAAAATGCCGTGCGTCGCGAAGACGAAGTGCGCGTAAGTCTTTTCGAACTGCGCAAGCTGATCGCCCACGAAATTCATTACCGTCATAACTTCCGCGCCGAGAAATTTGAACGTATCGCCCACGGCCGACGCGACGCCGCCGATCATAGACAGCGCGACTTGGACGCCGGGGGAAACCTTGATTACGTGCGTGAACGTGTCGATCACTTTCAGCGCGCCGTCGACGATATCGTAAACCGCCGGGCGCAAATAGCCGGTAATGATCGCGGCAAGGTTTGCCCACTTGGCTTCTAGGGCTTCGGCTTGCCGGCCTTGGTCTTCGCTCGCCGCCGCGTCCGCTTCCCGAGCCTTCACAAGCTCGCGCATTTTGACCGGCCCAAGCGTGAGCAAATTGATCACGCCATCCGTGAGCCCCATTTGATGCGCGAGATTGTAGAATTGCGTGCGCGGCATTTTCTGCGCGGCTTCGGCGAGCCGTTGCATGGCGTTCGCCGGGTCGTCCAGATCGCCTTTCTTGAAGCCCAAAAGCATGAACTCGCGATCGTGCCCGGTCGACCCCGTGAGCTTCAATTGCTCCCGAGCTTGCGCGAGTAGCGAAAAGGCCCCCTTGGCTTCGTCGACGTCCCCGCCGACGTTCTTGATCGCCAGCCCATAGGCGGACAGCGCGATCGTCGACATGCCGAGATTGCGGGCCAGCCGCGACGTCGCCGCGTCCCCCGTGACCATGTTGCCGATAAAGGACTGGATCGACGACGCGCCTTGAAACGCGAGGAACAAGCCGATCGCTTCGTTCCGCAGCTTGCCGATCGCGTTGCCGGCCGTCTTGCCAAATTCGTCGAACGTCTTCCCGGTTTTCTCGGCGTCGTCGCGCGTATGCTTTTGGCCTTCGGACAGCCGCTTGCGCCCGGCGTCGAAGCCGCGCGCGTCCAGCCCGAGAACGACTAGAAGGCTGTCAATTATCGTCGCCATGATCGCGCGCCCGCCTCTTGTTTTCGCCGTCGACCATAAGGATTTCTAGAAGGTCGTAAACGTCTTCTAGCCCTAGGGTCGTGTCGATTTCAGTTAGCGTCGCGAGCCCGGCCCCGACGATTATTCCGACGGCTTGGGGGACGTTCCGATAACTGCACCATTCAATTTCGCTTTCGCCGCCGCTCCCAAGGTCGACAGGACGGCGGCGGGCGAAAAACCCGTATGGACTTCGACAACCTCGCTTCGCAGGAATAGCAGCGTCGCGACGTCTTCGATATCATTATCCCAATCGACGGGCCGCACGAACGGCGCGCCGGTTTCCTGAACGATCTTGCTCGGGTCGGGGACCAAGACAATGCAGGACAGCATTTCGTCAAGCAACGGCTCGGCGTCGTCGAAGTCCATGCGCGTGAGCGACCGAAGGCCGACGGTCGCGAGCCCGGCCATACCAGCCGACGCGATTTCTTCGGCGTCCCGTTCGTCCGCGCCGCCGTTCTTGGCGATGGCGAACAGCGCGCGGGTCGCCCATTTCTCGGCTTGGCGCGGGGGCATTTCCGTAATCCGAAAATGCTTCCCCGCGTCGCGGCCGGTCGTGATCGTGACGACTTTGGAAGTCCGCGCCATGGCCTAAACCGGGCTCGGCGTAACCGACTGCCAAGTCAGCGTGAACTTGCGCGGCTGCAAGATTTTCTTGCCGTCGGGCAGGGGCTTGTAATTTTTCAGGCCCCCGCGCGTGAGCGTAAATTTCTTGCCGACGGCACGCAAATAGATCGACCCGGTTGCCCAATAAAGCTCACGGACGGACTGTTGCGCCGAATACCAGCGTTCGAAGAAATCGACGCTATCGCTATCGGCCTGAACCGTGATCCCGAGATTGACGGGGTTCGGTATCCAGCCGCCGGACAGCTTGCCGTCGACGCCCATTTGAAATTCGGCCGCGTCGATAGCGTCCGCGTCGAAAATGTCTTCCGCCGCGAACCCCTGAATTTGAACCGGGGTGTCGAAAAGTCCGACGACGCCAAGCATAAGAATGCTGTTCGCGGACGTGAGCGATTTTTCCGCCATGACTTACTGGACCTCCGCAGAATTGAGCGCGATGCGCTGGACGGACCCCCCGTCCGCATACCAAAAATTGATCGGCGGCGATCCGCGCGCGGCGCGAACCTGCGGCGTGGCCTGCCCGACTTGCAGATACCAGCCACGAAATTCGATCGTGCCGGCGACGTCGGCCCCGGCGGCGGTGTTCACTTCGGCCACTTGCAGCGGCGACAGGTTCACGCCCGGCTGGATCGCGCCGAACGAAACCGCGTCGTCGATTGGCCCCTGCAAAGCCTGTTCGATCAGCGCCGAACCCGCGTCATTGTAGGGGATCGACGTCACGTTCGTAAGCAATTCCATAAGCGTAAGCTGGAATGCGTTGGTCATCCAAATTTGATTGACCAGCGTGTCCGCCCACTTGAACGGCCCCGAGACAGCGCCGTCATAGAAGAACACAAAGCCTTGCGCGGCGGTCGCATATGCGCCGTAATAGTTGACGCCGTTGGCAAGTAGCTGATCGGAAATCAGCGCATTGGTCACGCCTGCGGACAGGCCCGCTTGCGAGCGCAGCGCCAGATTGACCCGGCCTTTCGCGCGCGTGAAGTCGATCGACGCAAAAATGCCCATGATCGCCGCCGCCTTGTTCGCGCCGTCGATCGGGTCATAGAACGGGAGCGTCGCGGCGTAGGCGGCGGCGACGATCCGGCCCCATGCGGTCGCGCTGAAATCGGTCGTCGTCAACGCCGCGTCGCTATCCCACTGGACATAGGTGTAGCGATTGGCTTCGGCGTTGTTCCACGCGGCGAACGCGACCATATCGTCCGCCGACGGAAGGAACGCGGTCATAAAGCTGGCGAAGTCTTGCGTCTGCGCGATCACGTTCGCCATGGCGGCGGCTGGCGTGGCAATGTCCGCGCCCGGCGAGACGACGGCCCCGGCGGCGGCCGTGAGCTTCACGGCGGTTGCAAAGGCGTCGACGGTGGCGACGGTGATCGACGACGCGGCCCCGGAAAGGCCCGACGTGACGACGAACGCCTTCCAAGTGCTGTCATAGGCCACGACGACGCCGCCCACGTTCACGGACACGCCGGACGCCGTGGCGGTGGCATTGTTCGACATGGTGTAGGTTCCGACGCCCCCGGTCCCGGTCCCTTCGGCGATGATCTTGGTTCCGGCGGGAATGCCGGCCCCGGCGACGGTATCGCCCACGGCGACCGCGCCCGAGACAACGGCCGTCACGTCCAGCGACGGCGAACCCGAAGTCGTCGACGCGGTGACATGGCCGTCGGACGCGGCGAGCGCAGTCGTGATCAGCGCAGCCGCAGCCGAGAACGAAACGGCGGTGGAAAGGTCGATCGCGCCGGACGTGACCGCGTTGCCGTCAATCGTGAGCGTGAGCGTGCCCGGCGCGATGGCTTGAAGCTGCGCGAGCGTCATGGCGGCGAGCGACCCGCCGCGCAGATACGCCGGGACGGCCGCGACGTTGTATTGCGCGAACAGCATGGCGGCCGGCTTGATCGGGGAATTGTCGTAACCAGCGAAATAGCGCAGCGCCAATTGGTATTCGGGCGACCCGAGCCCGAAGAACGCGCCGACGCTATCCGCGCCGCCGAAGGATTGGACGACGCCCACGGGAACGCGGGTCGACGAAGACAGAACAAGCCCCGAAAGGTCCAGCCCCGTGCCGCCCGCCGAGACGACGGAAGGCGTGACAGAAACGATCCGCGACGCGGGAATGCTGGCTACCATGGATTTTACCCCCCAAGGGCCGGATTAATGACCGGCGTAAGTGTATCGGCGAATTGCATCGGTGTCGATACCGTCGGCTTGATTTGTGCCGACAAGGTGACAACCCAACGGTTTTCATATTGCTGTTCGCCGTTGATGAAAGGCATTTGATGCCCGTCGCCGGCGTATAGCGGCGAAACTGGCGTGCCGTCGAACAGGCTGCGGCCGTAGTCGTCGACGAAGGTTGCGGCGATCACGGACGCCAAATCGGACCCGGCTGGCCCGTGGATATCAAGTTGCAAATCGAACCGGGCCGAATGCTCGATTTCCTTGGTCGCCGGGCTCGGGGCGACGCGATCCCAAGTGTCCGTGTTCGTCGCCAGCCGCACGCGGTCGCGCGGCGTCATTACGATAAAGTTTTCGCTTGTCGGCTCGGGGACGCGATTGTTTTGCGTCTGGACGACTTCGAAGCCGGCCGGCGCGACGGCGAGCAAATAGACGCGGATCGCGGCAAGCACGTCGTCTTCGGTAACGGTCGGGGCCGGGCCGCTCACGGCAAATGAGCCCATTTTTTGCGGTTTTCCATGGCGGGAATAACGCGCAAATTCGCTTCGCAATGCAAGCCCGAAATCGTTTTCCCCCGCAAGGGATAGAAATGGTCGACTTCATGGGGGACGCCGGTTTCGATCGTGAGCCGGCGAGCTTCCGCGTATATTGCGGCGATTGCGGTCGGGTCCGCCCATGGCGGCGTTCGTTGCATTTGCGCCGCCCGCCGCTTGGCGACGGCCGCGCACGCCCGGTCGGGATGGCGTTTTTTGTAGTGGCGCGACCGTTCCGCGCTCTCAATTCGCGGCGTCAAAAAGCGGACGGGGGCGGGACGAACGCGCAAATAATACTCGGCGTGGTCACGCTTCTGGCACGCGCGGCATTTTGAATGCCGGCCGAACTTGCCGAGCCGGTTGACGCAAAATGCGCCTAGGGGCTTTTCGTCCCCGCAAGAGCCGCACGCCTTCATGCCGTCGCGTCTATTTGTTTCACGCAAGCTACTTTGCACCAGCCGGATTGATCCCAATCCTCTAGGACCGTCACGACAAGCCACGTCGTCGGCTCGCCGTGATAGTCGAACTTCAACAGGTCGCCGCCCTTGCCGTCCTTGCGATCGTCGCCTTGAACATGCGCCGAGACATAGACCGCGCGCTTGATCCCCTGAATGTTCATGCCGTCCAGCAAGGCAAGCTCGGGGGTCGATAGCGACTGGACCCGCACGTCAACCGGGGCGGCGGTGTCGTAAACCGGGGTGCGCTTACCATTCGCGGCCGTCGTGTAGCCGGTCGACGCCAGCCATTGCGCGACAACCGATCCGGTGACGACGGCCGCGAACGGCGCGGCGATTGCGTGAAGGTTCCATGCCATTATTCGCCCCCTTCCGCCCCGATAGTTTCCACCTTGCCTTCGACGTATGCGCCCGAACCCGCCGCGTCAATGAATGTCGCGTCGCCGACTTCATAGGCGACGCTGTTCCACATATGGCCCGTGTCGATTAGCGGCTTCGCGAAGCCCTTGCGCGCAACCGTGATCGGGGACAGCGCCGGTTCGTTCGTGTCCTTTATCGACTGGCGAAGCTGGCCCGCGATCCGTTCGCCCATGCGCCCGAGCGCAAGCCGGCTATCGTAATTCGCGGAGCGCAGAACCTTGCCCAATTCGTCGCCCCATGCCGGCGAACAATTTGTGATCATGTTCGAAAAGAACGGGCGCGGGGGAATGTTACGCGCGGGAGCCCCGAAATTCTGGATCGCCGCGACCATGGCGGTAGGCGTCCCGTCGGGATAGGTCGAACCTTCAAGGAACCCGACGGAAACGACTTCGCCTTGCCCGAGCTTGCGCGCGAGCCCCGCTAGGAAGCCTTCGATCTTGCCGCCGCCATTTAATACGGCCATCGCAAGCCGCCGCCGCCGAGCGGGACGCCAAGGAAGGGCTGCGCGCCGGGAACATAGCGCATAGTGCGGAACCCGGCGGTCATGGCCCAATACTGCAAGCCGAATGACGTCTGCGAAAAATACGCCGCGTAATCCCCGTCGAAGCCCTTAAGCTCGCTGGCAATGGTCACGCTTCCTTCGGTGACGGACGACACGCGGCCGACGACTACGGCCCCCTGCGGCGTCGCGCCGTTGACGCAAGCGATATGGGCCGTGATCAGGTTCAGGAAGCGCAAGCGCTGCGCGACGTCTTCGACGATCGAACAATCCGTGTTGTCCAGAAAGTCCGTCGCTTCGGCGAAATACATATCGGCGAGCGGTTCAGCGACGACGGCCGCCACGGTCGGAAACCGGGCGGCCCATGCGTCATAGTTGAAGACAGCGACGCCCACGGCGAGCGCTTACTTGACGTCTTTTTCGGGCTGTTCCGAAAGCGTCTTTTGCGTGTCTTCGGTCGGCACGATATCCTTGCCGGGCTTGTTCGGGTCGATCGGTTCCAAGCCCGTCTGGACTTCGGCGTCGGCGCGGCGTTCGGTCGCGGCGTCCTTGGCCTTTTCCACGTTGTCGCCGTCCATGGCGAAGATCGAACCGTTCTTGACGGCCGGGAAGTCCTTGCCGTCCGTCTTCGTCCAGTCGTTGAACCATTCGGCGTCAACGCCCTTGGTCATGCCGAAGCCGAAGCGGTTGCCGGAAGCGTTCGCGCCGTTCAGCGTGAGCGTCTTGCCCTTGTGCGCGATCGTGAGCCCCTGCGGGAGCTTGCAAGCGACGGTGCAGACGGAAGCGGTAGCCATTGGGGGTTCCTCTTGTATGGCGGGCGGGGGAGCCGCAGGAAGGCGTTCAGGGATCGAAGCGGGGGCAGGGGCCGAACGTGTCCGGCCCGCCCCCCGGAAGGGGGCGGGACGAGCCATGTTACAAGCCTAGTATCCCTGCCCTTGCGCGATACAGATCGGGCGGCGAGCGATGCCGCCCCAAGTGCCGGCCGACTTCTTTTGCTTCCACGCGGACAGGTCGGGAATGACCGGGTGCGCGCGCAGCTTCTCGGTGAAGGCAACGTAGGTCGACTTGATGCCGTCCACGTTCTCCAAGATCAACTGTATAAGCTGGCCCGCCTGCAAGGCGAACTCGGGAGCCGTCTTGATCGTCAGGTTCGGGAAGTTTTCCTTGATCGTCTGTTCGGCGGTGACGTTGTAGATCGAAACCTTCTTGAGCGACACGGCCAGAACCGGCGACAGCGCAAGCGTCATTTTGGCGTCCATGTCGGGGACAAGGCCCGCCATTTGCGTCTGCAACTGCGCGAACAGCGCAAGGACGTCGTTGTAGATTTCCTGCGCGGTCGCGACGGCCCAAGTATAGCCGCCCGCGACCTTGACGGTCGGAAGGATCGGCGCGATCAGGCCGGGGTCATTCAACATGCCGTAAAGCTGCAAGTTGGCGACGCCGAAGAAATTCGAACGGTTCAGGAACTTGTTCAGGACAAGAACCGAAGCCGTGTTCATTTCCGACGCATAGCTGATCTTGGCGAGCCCATACATTTCAAGCTCGCGCTCGCCCCATTGGGTGATCGTCTGGAAATGATAGGACTGGCGCGGAACCCAATTGACGTTCGCGCCCGACGATCCGTTGTTCGAATAGTCGCCGTAGCTGGACGTCTCGCCGGTCGCTTCGACGACGGGGAATTGCGTCGAAAGCGTGGTCCAGTCGCCCTTTTTCGTCTCGCCGTAAATCTCGGCGGACTTCATGGGGGCGACAAGGATACGGACGATTTCCGGGTCAAGGAAGTTGGTAAGGAACCCCGGAACGCCGTTGTTGGCAACCGTGACCAAGGACGGCTGCGCGTCCATGGCAAGCTGGATATCCTCACGCCACGGCGCGGCGTCTTCCACCTTGCCGGTGCTGCCCACGTATTCCATGCGCAGCATGGCGTCCATTGCCATTGCCGGGTGAATGCCGTGCTTGGCAAGAATGTCGATTTCTTCGCGACGCATGTTGGAACCCCTTCGCCCCCGTGGATAGTGCTTCGGCCGCCCTTAGACGACGGGCCGGGTGGAAATCATGGCAAGCTCGCCGGCCGCAGCCGCCGAATGGACATACCAAGGCGTTTCCTTGGCCCCTGCGGCGGTAACGTCGGTCCCTGCGGCCGTGCCGGTCGCATTGGCCGACATGGTGTAGGTTCCGGCACCCCCCGTCCCGGTGCCGAGCGCCTGAATATAGGTGCCGGCCGGAATGTTCGTCCCGGTGATCGGATCGCCGACGGCGAGCGCGCCCGAGACAACGGCGGTGACGGTAAGCGTCGGCGAACCGTTGGTCGTCGACGCGGTAACGTCGGCCCCCTGCGGCGGCGCGCCGGCCGCGCCCGCGTATGCCGTGCCGTTCGAATAGTAGGCATAGACCTTCTGCCCGATCACGGCCCCGGCGGCGAACCTGCACCAGAAATCGCCCGCGTCGAACAGCGTGACCGGCTGGCTCGCCGGGACAAGCAAGGTCGCGCCGCCGAGAAAGTCGGTAATGATTGCCGGCTGATCGCGATGCACGAACCCAAGCCGCGACGGAACGCCGGGGTCGCCGTTGGTCACGGTTCCGTCGCTGTTCTTGGCGCGGGCGAAGCGGCCGACGGTGACGCCGATCAGCGCCGACGTGAGCGCGCCGATACCGGCGAGCAACGAAGCGCGCGGGTTGGCGGAAGCGAAGTCGCCTTCGATCGCGTAAGCCGGATCGGTGTTCACGACAGTCTGGAAACCCGGTGCAGTCATTTTCTAGCCCCTTGCCCGAAATGGATATGCGGCGCGCTCGCCTTAGAGCGCGACCAGCTTGGTCGCGTTGGGAAAACGCGAATTGAAGTCGTCCTGAACCGTGCGACGGTCCAGCGCGATAGCCGGGGCGGGAGCCGCGCTCGCGTTCTTGGCGAGCATGGCGACCATGGACCGGAAGGCCGACGGGTGAACGCCGGTCGTGTCGACCTTGGCGTGATCCAGCGCGAGCTTGTAAACAGCCGCCGCGCTATCGCACGCGATCTTGATTTCGCCGATGATCGGCGCGACTTCGCGTTCCGCCGTGCGAAGCTCGGCAACGGTCATGGCGACCAGCTTGGCGGTCGTGGCGCGGTCCATGGCGGGCTTTTCCTTGTCCTTGTCCTTGTCCTTCCCGTCGTCGTCGTCGTCGGGAAATTCGTCGGTTGCGCCCGGCGTGGCGAGCGCGCCGACGGCGGCCATGTCTTCGTCGGACAGCTTGCCGGCGAGGAAGGCCATGATCTTGGAAACGATATCGCCGTCCGCGTCGGCGGTCATGGGCGCGTCGTCGGGAATGTCGTCTTCGGCGGCCGGCATTTCGGCGACCGAACCATTGATCGCGGCAATGACCTTGCAAACGTCGTCGGCGTCAAGCTCGGCGTCCTGCGCGAGCTTGGGGGCGGCGAGCTTGACGATCTTGTCGGCGAGCTTGGCGGGGCTCTTGCCCATGTTCTTCGCGTTGACGCCGGACAGCACGCCCGACAGGTCAAGCCGCTTGTCCTGCGCGAGCATGGGGCCGATTGCAGCGGCAAGCGCGCCGTTCAGCATGAGCGCAGCCCGCGACGTAATTTTGACCATTTGAAGCCCCCTTGGCATTTGATCCCCGACAACGACGTCCGGTCCAGCCCGTCCCGCGTCGACTAGCGCAACATGATTGCCGTGGATATTGCGCATAACCCCGTCGTAACGCAAGCCCTTGTAAACGCCCGGCGTCATGTCGGCGGTGTAAAAATATCCGCAGGACCATTCTTTCTTAATTTTGTCTTCGATATCGTCGATCGCGTCTTGGTCCGTGATCACGGCACTATTCTGCAAATACGGATCGGCGAAAACCGCGTCGGTTCCGGTGCTTCCGACAGTCGCGTCCTTTTGGGGCGCGGCGGCCGTGACGGGGATATGTTCGGACAGAACCGGGAGATTGTTAAAAGTCTGCGCGGCCGTTTCAAGCTCGCCGGGATCGCGCAAAAGCTGATAAATCTTTTTCGGGTCCAGCCCGAGCTTTTCCCAATTCGGAATTTCCTCGCCGTAATAGGGGTCGACGCCCGCCTTCGAAATATTCGAAACGGCGATATGCAGGAAGCCGTTGCGATCCTTGGTCCGCACGGACGCGCTCGCGCGGTCCAGCGCAAGCGCCATGAACGCCATTCCGTCGACGACGGGACGGCTGGCACGATCCAGCGCCATGACGGGGCGGGGAAGGGGCCGGATGATCATGCGCCGACGTCCCCCATAAGAACCCATTCGTCCGTCGCGATTTTCTTCGCTTGGATCACGGCATATTGCCCGGCGGTGCTGAACAGCCCGCCCCGGCAATTGAGCGTGACGCCCCCGGCTGCGGCGACCGTGACCTTGCCCGTCGAATGCGCTTCGATCGCGATCACGGTTGCAATGGCGATCGGGATCGTCGCGTTCAGGGGGAGCGTAAGCGTGCAATCGGCCGCGTTCGTGAATTGCTGATAGGTGTTCGCGTCGGCCGTCTGCGCGGTATGGTCGCCCGTGCGGACGATCACGGGCATATTGATCCCCGCGCCAGCCGGGCCGGGGTCGCCTTGGCCGCCGGGTTCGCCGGGGGTGCCGGGCGATCCGGGGGGACCGGGGACTTGCAAGTCTTCGGCGAGCGCCGGGAACACGACGATCGCGTTCGGCGTCAAGAGGATCGGCGCGCCGCCGTAGCTGGACCCGATCACGCCGCGCGTGAGCGTCCCCCCACTCGCGCCGTAAAGGCCCCGGCCATATTCGAAATTCGCGCCTTGCTGGATCGAATACGAATAGACATTGCCGTCGACAAGCGCGTCCATGCCCCGGAACGCGGGGACGGCTGGCCCGAGCGCGAGCGTGCCCGAGCCGGTCGACAGGACCGTCATTCGGACAAGGTTTACCGGAACGGCTTCGGTCACTATCTGCCCCCTCGCATTAACCAAGCCACGGATAGCAAGAAAAAGGCCGCCGAGCAAACGCCCGACGGCCTTTCCGGCGTCCCCCTAGCCGGGAGCTTATGCGGACGGGTCGTCCGGCCCCGTGGCGTCGCCGCTCGGGCTCACGCTGGCGATAGGCTGCGCGCCGTTCGGATCGGTCGGGGCGAAGCCGGGGACGTCGCCCGGCTGGCCTTGGCCCGTGGTCACGTTGCCGGCCTGATCGGTCGCGGGGGTTCCGCCGGGGACGTCGGCGGCCGGGTCGCTCGCCGGGGTGTTCGCGGTCACGGCTGCGGCAAGCTCGCCGTTCTCGGCGTCCAGCTTGTCGGCGAGCGCGTTCAGCGCGTCGTCGTCGCCGATCGCGTTGCGGATTTCCCCGGCAAGGGTGCTGATCAGCGCGATTGCGGACGCGGTAGCGCTGGCGTTGGCGGCCATGCTGGCTTTCAGGCGGTCAAGGGCTGCGGACATGAAAAAACCTTTCAGGGTTAGGGCGGACAGCCACGCGAATGCGATGGCGGCGGCGAGGATCATAGCGGCGTCCTTTCAGTCTTCAAGCCCCGGAATTATGGGGATCGACACGCAACGGCAATTGATTTCGCGCCCCGGCCACGTCCACTTGCCTTCAAGGAACGCGCCTTTCGCGACGTCGTAAGTCTTGCCCGAAAAGGCGACATGCTCGGGCCGGGGCACGCGCCCGCCGGCCGAATGCAGCCATTTCGCTTTCGTGATCCCGAGCGACGTTTGGCGAACGCGCGTCAAGGTGGCGGTCGCCATATTGTTCTGACTTCGCGCGATCGTCTCGGCGCGCCGCCGGGCGACGCCGTATTGATCCGTGAGCGCTTTCGTGAGCGTGCCAAGATCGCGGCCCGACTGGACGGATCGCATGACGATCCCCTGAACTTGCGTCAAATGCTGGCTGGCAATGCTCTTGATCAGGTCGACATTCTCGCCGATCGTCGCTTGCAGGACGTCGTTTTGCGCGCGGGTCATTTGCATTTTGACCGTGAACCCATGGGCGCGCAGCATTCGCATAAGCTCCCCGTCGACCCGATCGTTCACGGCTTGCGCGAAATAGTCGGCGAGCTTCGGCGCAAGCGCGTCGAAACGGGCCTGCCAACGTCGGGCGAATTTCCGCATGAAAGCGCGAAGCTCGCGCGCCGGGCTCGCGTCCATTGCCATGATTTCCGGCGTGTTCTCGCGATAGGCGGCGACAAGATAACGGTTCAGGCTCTTTTCCATGGCCTGCAATTCCGCGTCCATTCGGTTGCGATACGCGGCGGTGATCGCGGCCGACGGCCGGACGGCTGCAAGCGGCGTGGCCTTGGGGAGAATTATTTTTGCCACAGGTGCATTTTTCCCTTGTATTAGATATCCGTTTGTAGCCAGTCGAAAGGATCATGCCATGGCCCACATTGCCGAGCAAGCCGCCGCCTTCCTTCTCGGGGACGGCTGGAAATATCAGCCATGCGGCGACCAATACGAAAAGGTGATCGTCGGTTGGGCTCCCGCCGGGGTCGCGCTGCGGCTCCCGGTCGTCCGCCGGGCCTGATCACGGTTGCCGGGGGCGATCCGCTCCCGGCCTTGCAAGAGGGATCAAGAAATGACCGCACGATATTTTGTCCGCGACGAAGCCAGCCTTGGCTATGTCGACGACGCGCAGCCCGACGCCTTTTGCCCGCTCGCGAGCAAGCCGGACGGCCCGTTCTGGATCGACGGCGCGGTCGCTTGCCGGGGCTCGGTGTTGCGGCCCGCGACGTTCGCCGACTTCGACGCCTACCGGGTCGAAGCAGCCGGGCTTCGCTTGCAGGCAAAGGCCGACGGCCGGACGATCATCGCCCACGGCGGGTTCAATTCGGGCCGTCTCTATACCGCCGAAGGCCAGCGGATTTATTGGACGCTGGACGCCGACGGCTGGCTTTTCTTCAACGATCGGGATCGCATGATTTGGGGCTGGATCGACAGCGACTTTGACGCCGACGTTCTCCCGAACGCGCCCGCGATCATGGACGCATACGATCGCAACGCTTACGCTTTCATCCGGCCAAACCAGCAAGAGCGCAACCCGAGCCCGCCGGCCGACTTCGATTACGGGATCAAGCGGCGCTTGTAATTTCCGCCGCTAACTGCTATCTGATAGCTGAAAGGAACCGAACCCATGGCCCGCCCGCATAAAGGCGACCGCGTGCCGGTGCTTGTGCGGCTTCCGCGCACTATCGCCGACGCCGTGTCTCGCCTAGACCTGATCGACCGCAACGCATGGATTGTTGCGGCCGTAACCGACAAGCTGCAAAAGGACGCAAATCATGCCTGAACGCCCGAAGCTCCCCGCCGACGATCCAATGAGCGAAGCCGCCGAAGAAAAGCGGACCAAGCGTTACCTTGACGAAGCGAAGGCCGGCAAGCCGAGCGCGATCGAACAGGCTATCGCTCACGTTGCCGGGGCGAAGCCGCCCGTCGACTAGCCGAACAGCTTGTGGCCGTTCTTGGCTACCGGATGGTTTTGCGTGTCGATATAAGTCTCTTGCTTGGCGGCCCCATTGCCGTCGATCCGGCCGAACCCAAGGTCGGGATATTCGGACTTCAACGTCTCGTAAGTGTTCAACGGCCCGTCGCCGATCGACATGAAATACGAAGACGAAATATGTCGTCCCGACGATAGCGCGCGCCCGGCCATGCGCCGGGCCGCTTCGTCTTCCTTCACGTCCACAAGGTCGACCGTGACCGAATAGCCCGCCGCTTGCAGCATCTTGATCCGGTTGCGGATCGACCCCGGCGAGCCCCCGACAAGGGGCAGGATCACGTTGTCGCCGCGCTTAAGCATCTGTTGCAGGACTTCGTTCGCCATGTCCGAACTCTCGCTATGAACCGCGCTCGCGCCCACGCCGCCCGCAAACTCGGGAATGACTTTCTTGGCGTCGTCGCCGTCGACGATCGCGTAACCTTCCGTCTCGGCGATCCGTTCGGCCGACGTCGACTTGCCGGCGGCCGGCGGCCCGAGCAAGAACCGAGCTTGCTTGTTCTGCTTCACGCCGCCCGGCCCCGCGTAGCTTTCCGCCTTGGCGATCAGGTTGGCTTGGGCTTGTCGAATATCCATCGGCGCGCCCGTGTTCGGGTCGTGATATGTGCGGCCCGCGTAAAATTCCGGGGTCGGGGTGACGTCGTGCGGGATCGTCGGCGTCGTCGCTTGGCTGGCGGCGTCCAGCGGCGACAGCAAGTCCAGAATGTCGCGCGCCTTGCTGTTCTTGTCGGCGATCAGCGCTTTCAGCTTTTCGACGCCTTCACGGCCGACGTGTTCGACGACGTGCGACGGGATCGGCTTGCCGCCCCCCGCCCGAGCCGAATTGACCGTTCGCGGCGCGCGGGTGCTTGCCTTCCTCAAATTTCGGCGCGGCGTCCTTGCCGGCTGGCGTGTCGGGCTTGGGCTTCGGCTCGCCGCTCCCGTTCGGGTTGTCGTCGTCGCCGCCTTCCCCGTCTTCAAGCCCCGGCTCGGGCTCGGGTTCCGGGGCGGGGGCGGAAAGGTCGACGCCGAAATATGGGCTGTCTTCGTCCTGAACGACACGATCGCGGACTTCCTCGTTCGACACGATCCCCGCGCCGACGTAGGCGACGTCCATGTCCGCGTCGCTCTTGCGGATAAGCGCCTTGTCCTTTTCGTCCATTTCCCAAAGGTCGATAAATTCGAATTGAAGGTCGGGGTCGATCTTTCCGTCAAGGTCAAGCTGGATATAGTCGATCATCGCTTGAAGCGGCTCGCGAAGGTGCGCTTCCTGATAAGCCTTGATCGTCGTATAGAACGTCCGGTTTTCCCCGTCGGTCGAAGCGTTCAGCCCGGCCGGGGTCGACCCGCAGTATTCAGCAATGGGAATGCCGCTCGCGCTGCAAATCTGTTCTTGGCTTTGGGCCAAGAGCTTATCCAGCGTGCCGAGCGGCGTCGACACGTTCGTCAATTCTTCCTGTTCTTTGTCGATCGCCATTACGCCGCGATTGTCTCGCGAGCGGTTGAACACGTCCAGCCGGCTAAACAGGTTCGTCCCTTTGCCCCCGGAAAGAACCGCGCCCATGTTCGTTGCAAGAACCATGGTGCTGAACGAATGCAGCAAGTCGCTAACCGACTGGCGCGTCCGAAGCCAATTGTCGACGTAGGGCTTGATCATTTGCGACAAGGACAGCCCGCCGAACGAATAGGCGGGTTTCAGCATGTCGGGCATTTCGCGGCCAACGATCGTCATAAGCCGGCTGGCGTCGACTATGTTCGACATGACATACCAAGTCTTCGGCTTGTAAAAGTCGGGGTGCAGCGGCGAGACGCTTTCATATGGCCCCGGATAGGACCAAAAGGGTTCGATCGTGCGGAAGCCGACAAGCCCGTCCGGCTTGATCTTGGCGTCCGGCACGAACGGCTTTTGAAGCTCGCGCGCCCCGGCGGCGGTCGACCCGTCGTCGCCGACGTCGATAAAGATTTGGCCCCGGCCGAAAAAGCCGTCCAATTCCACGACGCGCCGCAGGACCGGCCAAACCCTGAACCGGCCCATTGCGGTTTCGATCGCCTTCACGCGGTCGTCGTCGCTGTTGAACTTGATCCCCTTGCGGGTCGCGTGGCGCGCGTAAATTTCGGACGCTCGGCGATACTCGGGCCGTTGCGTAAGCTCGGCAAGATAGGTGTAACCGAGAAAGCCGATCCCTTCGCTGAACATGCCGGCCCCGGCGTATTGATAGAGCGACGCCAGCCCCATGCCGTCGCCGGACGCGCGGTCCAGCGCCATTGCCATGTCTTCGGCCTTGGGAGCCCACGCGGGAACGGTTGGCACCTTCCACGGCGAGACGGCTTCACGGCCCCCGTAGCCGGCTTCGGCGACCGTGAGCGGATTGATTTTCATTTCCGCCCGCTCGGCTGGTGCGACGGGGTTTTCGCCCACGCCAAGCCAATACCTGATCTTGTCGCGAAATTTCCCCATATTCAGCCCCTACATTTCCGCAAGCAATTCGGCGTCGATTACCATAGCCGCCCGGTGCGCGCGACCAAACAAAATCATAATGACGTCGGCAAGGTTCGGGGACTTGACGGCTTGCTGCGCTTGCGCTTGTCCCGGCGGGGCCTTGTCGACGACGATATGCCCGGTCGTCGCCTTAACATAGGTCGGCTGCGAAAGCTCCATTATGACCTTGCCGAGCAAGCCGAACGGCGCGCCTTCGTTGGGGATATTCAGCGCTTCGCTGTCCAGCGATATCAATTCGCTCGGGTCGAACTTGTCGCCAAATTCCACGGCGCGGAATGTCTTGTAGAACCGGCGGCGCAACGCCCACCATTCTTGCGCCTTGCGGTTGCGGAAAAAGTCTTCGTTCTTCCGCCCGGCGACGTCTTCGGCGAGCGGCGCGAGAACGCCAGCCGAGCCCCGGAACGCTTGAACGTCCAGTTGCTTTTGATGCTTTTCGTTGCGGCGATCATTGATCACGCGGCTATTGCCCCGCACGTCCGCCCCGAGCCCGTCCGCGTCGTAAAGGAAGGCGTCGATATCCCATTCGTCGGCGCGGTCGAACGCCTTTTCCGTGCTGGCGAAAATGTCTGACCCCTTGCCGGACCATTCGGCGATCCGGTCGACGATGACGCCATGGGCGCGGCCGAAAGCGTTCTTGTCCCGGCCTTCGTCCGCCACGTCCATTGCGCCACGGGGGCGGCCCGTCGCCTTGAAGCCGAGCCGCTTATGCGCGTCGACGGCCGCCTGAACCCAATTGCTCGGGATCAAGACGCCCGTGGTCGACGCCGCGTAATTTATGTCGATTTCCTGCGCGACCGTTACCGGGTCCAATTCCTCGCATTGCTTCCGATACCAAGCGTCGTCCTTGCGGGGATCGTCGCGCCAATGGCACGTAAAGACGCTGATCTTTCCCCCGTGGCGTTTCTCGGCGAAGGGGTTGTTCAAGCCGTTGGCGCTGGAAATATCAATTCGGCAATTGGTCGTCGCCGACAAGCTGGCTTCGATCAGTTGCGGCCGTTCAACGTAGGCGGCTTCGTCGACGAAATAGATCGCTTGCCGATCGCCGCGCCCGATATTGTCGCCGGCTTCGCCCGTGATCGTCGACCCGGTTTGCGGGAACGACAAGCGAAGGTGCGCGCTGCAAGTGCGCGGGTTCCAGCCACCCGTGAAGTCGGGGGGCAGGTTCAGGACGAATTGCCGGGCTTTCCAGAACAGCGATTTCGGGTGGCCGATCTTGTCGACGTATTCTTCCTTGCGGCTCCCGAAGCCGATCGAAATATCATCGCGGAAAAGGCACAACGTCGACGCCAGCGACACGGCAAGCCACGACAGGCCGAAGTCGCGACTTTTCTCGGCGAGCCCCGGCTTGCGCTCGCGCCACTGGCCCATGACCCATTGGCACCATTCGCGTTGCTTGGGGAAAAGGATGAATGGAATTTTGACGGGAAGGTCAAGCTCGGCGTTGCGCGGGTCGACCGTGACGCCCCAATCGTTGATAAAATCCCAAGGCGCGTCCCGGTAATGCAGGAACAGCCGATCGCGCAAATCGACGTCTTGCCTGATCAGGCGAAGCCGGGCCGATCGGGCTTGAATGATCGGGCCATAGTCGGGCTTGCGGAAATCGAACGGAACCCCCGTCGCCATGATCTAGTGCGGCCGGATCGGCGCAAGCAAGGCGTCCTTGGCGCGATACCAAGCCGCCGAGCGCTCGGCGCGGCGAGCGGCTTCGTCCAGTTGGTCGGCGGCGCGAAAGAGCCGGGCGATCGTCGCCGGGAGCTTGTCGGGGGTTGCGGTGTTCATGTTGCGGGCCTTGGGGGCAAGAGCGCGGCGATCAATTCGGCCACGTCCGTTACGCGGTCGTTCTTGTTCAACGCCCCAAAGGCGACAAGGGTTTCGCGGATCGCTTCGACCGTCTCGATTGCGCCACGGCCCGCCCCTAGCTCTAGGTCAAGCTCCCCGGCGAGACGCCGGCATTTGTCCGCGCCGTTGGGGACATGGCAAAGGGGGGCGGGAACCCGGCCGTCGCGCAAGGCGGCGCGTAGCGCGGGAAGGTCCGTGATCATGCGGCGGCCATGTTACATGCCGGGGCAGGAAGCCCGTAGGACGCGCCGGGAGCCGGGGCGGGGGATTGGTCCCCCCGAGCGGCGTCTTGCGCCCCCGCGCCCCGCCGGGCGAGAATACGGGCATATTCGGGGATCACGTCGCGCTTCGGTTTCACGGGGGAGCCTCACTTGCGGGAAGCCCCCGGTTAATACTTTGCGACGGGTCGTGTCAATGCGTCGTGCCAAGGAACCGTTCGTAAGCCGCGCTGATCGCGGCCGGGTCTTTCGCAAGCTCGGCAAGACGCTCGGCGTCGGGAATGTCGTCGGCCAAGAGCTTGACCTGAACGACGTCGAAGCCGGACAGCTTGGCAAATTCCTTCGCCGCCGCGCCCCGGTCGGCCATGATAATTTCGATCCCGTCCTTCGTTTGCTTGATCCCGTCGAAGGCGGCGCGGGCCTTGACGCTCAATTCCGAAGTGTCCGTGAAATTGGTTCGCCCGATCCCCTTGCCGTGACATTCGGGGCAGTCGTCGCGGGGGCCGGCGCGACTGTTGAAATCCAAGCCGCCGCCGATATCGGGCAGGGGTGCGTTCGTTGCTTCCGCCGCCGTGCAAGCTGCGAAAAATTCGGCCGGCGTCCACTGGTAGCCGAAGCCTTCGCCGTGGCAATGACGGCACGCCCCGACAACCCAAGCGGAAATTTCGGCCGGGTCGTAAGTCATGCGCGCCAGCCACCAGCGCAACAGCCAATCGCGATCGACGGCGAGCGGCTTCAAGGCTTCGGCCTGAATTTCGGCAATCCGTTGGGCAATCCTGGGGTCCGCGCGCAGCCGGCCAACGTCCGAACTGATCACGGCTCCCGGCGCGCAGTCATACGCCCCGCGATAAGCGTTCGCGAAGGAACCATTCGCGGCAAGCTGGCAAAAATGCTCTTGCTTCGGCGTGAGCGGGATCGTGGTTCGATCGTCTGGAATTTTTCGGCTCATAATTTTCCCCGTATCGTTAAATTTTGGTCACGCTGCAAGCCCCGATCGCTAAATTTCAATCGGATATCCAACGGGGAGCCTACGGGCCGGTTTTAGATATCCAACGGGGAACCTATACGGGGAAGAACTAAGCTACTGAAACAAAGGTATATAACCCATATACTTCCCCGCTTCCCCGTTAATTCCGCAATTCGCTACGTATGCGCGCGCTCACGCACGCTCACGCTACGCGCGCTCACGCAACCCGGCTTTTAACGGGGAAGCGGGGAAGCTGGACCGCAACGATTTGATTTGAAAGGGAAAAACGCTTCCCCGTTAAACGGGCCTATACGGGGAATTTAACGGGGAAGCGGGCCAAATTTCAGCGCCGGAAAATTACCGCGCCCGAAATTACCGAAATTACGGTCAAGGCGGCGAAAACAGCCGGCGGCCAGCCGAGCGCGATCGAAATTATCGGCCACGCAAAAACGGCCGCCACAAGGGCGACCGTGAAAATTCCGACGACAAATCTGTCTAGGCTGGACATGGCGGTTTTTCCTCCCTGTGATCCCAACGCCGAAAACAGCGTCGGCAAACCAATTCGTCCCCTTCCCTTACCGGGGTCGGGCAGACGACGCCGGGACCATAGAACCCCTTTCGCGGCGGGGCAACATATCGGCTTCGGCGGGTCATGGTATCCCCCTTATCCAGTCCTGAACGGCGCGAGCGGCGTCAAGATACTCGGGCGACGGTCGCTTGTCGACTTCCTGCCCCGGCCGGTAGGTTGCCCAAATTCGGTCCCTAAGCCCCTTGGGGAGCCTTCGCCAATGGGGCAGGCAACCCCATAGCTTCGGGGGCACGTCGCGCTGACAACCCGGCCAATGGCAAGTGTGGCCGCTCATAGCGGGGGCCTTGCGACACGGACGGACGACGGCCACCTTGCCGGCAAACCACGAACGACGATCCGTTGCCATACGATCGGGACTTGACCATGGTATTCGTGCCCCGGCGGATAGGGGCGGCCATACATGCCGCGCCACCATTCGCCCCCGCGCCGGCGACGCCACGCCTTGCCGGGGACAACGCCCGTCGGCAAGGAATGGTCATAGCGCAACAGCCCGAGCAAGTCGGCTTCGTCCATGGCGACCGCGCCGTTCTCTAGCAAGAGTTTCACGCCGGCCCCGCGTCGCAATTCGGGCATTTCCCTACCGTGCGACCCGCAAGGCAGTCGGGGCACGCGGGAACGCCAAACACGGTAAGCCCGGAAGGCGGGGCCGGGTGAAGGGGTTCGACCGTCCACGGGATCACGGGCCAATAGAGCTTCAACGTCTTCCTGGTTTTCTCGGCGGCGATCGTGGCGAAATAATCGGGGGTGAAGCTGGCGATTTCGTCTGGATATTCGGCGGTAACGATCAGGGTCAATTTCATTGGTCTAGCTCCATTCTTCGGGGCGCAATTCCCATATTTCGCCGTCCGGCGCGCGAACGGTTGCAATCTTGTCGCGCCACGAAAGCACAACGCACGGCTGGCGTTCCTCGCGCAGCAAAAGGCCGTCCATTCGAAGGACTTTACGAAATACCATTTTAGGCCGGTCCATGGCTATAAGGGCTCCAAGTCTAGAGAAATCACGCCGCCATGCTCGCGCACGACAACCCGGTAGCGCCGAGCGCGTCGCCGGGCCGTGATCACGCTTCCGCCGGCCCGGCCCCAATCGTCTTCGTCGCCCATGGCGGCGGCGTCGCGCAGCCATTGGAAAAGCTGGATCGCGCCGGCTGGCACGTCCTGCCCCGTGTAGTCGCGCAGACATGCCTTGCCGACGATCTTGAAGCCCCCGGCCGCCATGTCTTCGACGACGTAGCCGAGCTTGCGAGCGCGGGGCTTGCCGCAATGCTGGCATTCGCCGTGCCAGTCGCGCGCGAAGCCGTCTAGATCGACGTCCCGGCGGCCCGTGACCATGACCCCGCCGTCCAGCCGTTCAAGCTCGGCGACGAAACGAAAATCGCCGGCGCGGGGGGCTTCCCCGTCGACGGCGTAGCGCACCATGGGCACGCGGACTTCATAGGCTTTCTTGCCGAAGGGTTCCTTCGTCCAGACGATCGCCTGCCCATACTTGGCGGCGCGCTTCGCGAGCTTCGCTAACTTGACGTCCGCAGCGCCTTCGAACTCGGCGTGGATTTCGACGATTTCCATGATACCGGCTCCTTTCGGATATCCGATATCATACGGTTGGCAGCGCGGTCAAGCCTTTATTTTCATCCCGTCGGATAAATCGCGATCGTGCCGAAATAGACCGTTGCGTCAACCGACGTGAAAGTCAGGTCATGGACAAGGCCGTCGGTCGTATGCCCCCAAAGCGCCTTGTGATTTCCGCCGCCCGAGCCGTTGCCGTCCAGAACTTCGCCCGCGCCCGGCACGAACGTAATGTCGTTGCCGCTATCGTTGTGGATCGCGAAAAGGCAAACGCTCCCGCCGGGGCCAGCCGGGCAAATGGCGCGCGCGCCGACGCCGCCGGCAATCCCGACGTTGAACGGGATCGCGCCGCCATAGTTGGCGATTTCATACATGGCCCATTGGCCGTTGTCGCCGGACGCGCAGACGGTCGCCATGGTCGTCCCGTCGGCTGGCTTGATAAACGCGCCCATGATTTCGCCGCCGACGCTCACGTAATTGAACAAAGCATTCGTGCCCGCCGGCGCGGCCGTCGGCCCATTGCCCCCGGTCCAGACGACAAGGATCATGTTGCCGATCGTCGTCGCCGCGTCGAACGTCATGGTCCCGGCCGTGCGAAGCGATTTGGCCTGAACGACGGTTGCGATCTTGCCGGCCGCCCCGCCGCCGCCCGGTGCGGTAAGGTCTAGAACCTTCACGACGCCAGCGTCCCGCAAGCGACGTTGCACGCGCCCCCGGTCGACATGATCCAGATATGCGCGGCGGTCCCCTTCACGGCGTCGCCGGGGGATAGCACGTTGCCTTCGCCCGCCGTGACGGGCTCGGCGTCGGCATAGACGACGAAAATGGAACCCGGCCCCTTGTTCTGAACGAAGCTCGGGACGCCGCCCATGGGCGCGCGGTCGACGACGATATCATGCCACGCGCTAGAAGCGGGCCAGTCTGCGAGCGTGATCGTATCGGCCATTATTGCCCCCCGAAACGCGAAGCTGCCTGATCGTTCGTAACGACGTGCTGCGCGGAAGTGTAGGCTTTACCAATCGCGCCGGGGTTGGTCAATTGCAGCGACAAATGACCGTCCTTGACGAACAGTCGCGGCTTGCCGCCGTCGGGGGTCACGGTGCCAGCCGTGCGACCGTCGGACAAGCCGGGGTGCAAGCGATAGCCGAGCGCTTCGACCAAGGCCCGCCGCTTGATCCGGGGAACCGGGGCCTTGATCCGATCCAAGAGCCGATCCAGCATGATCGACGAAAGCCAGCCGCCCGCGAAGCCGGGTTCGCCCGCTTCGATCGCTTCCATTATCTCTTGTTCTGCGCGGCCAAGCGACAGGCTGCGCGCCGTGGCGCTGGACGACGTTTCGGGAGCGCGGACGCACTGTTGCGCCGGGTCAAGCTCGGCGGTCAAGGCGTAAGCGTGAAGCCATTCGTTGACGATTGACGCGCCATACCAAAGCCCGAGCCCTTCATACGCCCCGCGCCCGTAAAACCAGTCGTAAAGATCGGGGAAATAGTTGCCGGTCATGCCGTCGCGCATAAGGTCCAAGATCGACTGTTGCGCGGTGTAGAGAATGCAATAACGCCGGCTGTCAATGGTCACGGGGATAGCGTCGGCGTGGTTCGTGAACATGATAATATTTAGGCGGTTGTCGCCGGTTTCTTGGTTCAGGCCCTTGCCTTCAAGGGGAATGCGGTCGTCGGTAACGGTCGTCTTGAACGTCTCTAGAAAGTCGCGCCGATTGTTGACGTAAATTTCTTCGATCCCCAAGAATAGCTTGCCTTCAACCCATGCGTTGAATTGGTTTCCCGTCTTCGCCATGGCGTCGGGGTTGACAAGGTGCGAGTAGCGTTGCCCGATGCAGAATTGCATTAGGCGGTTGATCAGGCTCTTGCCGTTGCCTTCCATGCCTTGAATGACCGGGCACCATTGGAATTTGCGCCCCGGATTGCGAACCATGCTGGCGAGGTAGTGATAGAGGATTTCCCGATCGCGCGCGAGCGGCAACAGCTTTTCCATATGCCGCAGCCATGGGCCGGCGTCGCCCGCGCGGCGAAGCGTCTGGATCGGGAGATAGGTATTCAACAGCGCGAGCCCTTCCTCTAGGACGATCGCGCCCGACGGATATTCGGGCCGGAAGCATGGCTTATGCGCGCGGGGAGCTTCAAGCACGCGGGAGCGCGTGAAGGCGTCGAACGGGCTGTCTGTTACCTTGTCGTTCTGCGCGTCCAGCGGGAAAAGGTGGCCGCCGTAAACGACGTCCATTCGCGCCTTGTCCAGCATAACCCCGGTGGCCGGAACCCAAACCTTGTTATCCCGCACGACATAGACGCAACCGGCGAAATAGCTGGCCTGCCCGTCGGCTGGAATGAAGTCGCGCCCGGCGGCCCGCATCACCATGCTGTTCGAAGCCGTGACCAAGCCGCCAACGATCGCCGCGCCGTCCGGCGTCGGGTGTGCGATAACCGTCGTCACGGGCTGGACCGTCGCCGGCTGGCCCGCAAGAGCGCCGGGGGCGGGCACGGGATCGCGTTTCTTGCAAATGTTCGTCACGACGGACGCGGCGCGCATGATCGTGGTTTCCAGCCAATCGGGCCGGTCTTCCCATTTCTGGCGAGCAAGCCCCGACTGGAACATAAGGTCGCGGGTGCGTTCGTGGTTCTTGCCGGTCCAGTAGGCGAGGTGCGATGCGAGCGCGCCGTCGGCTTGGCTGGCGTCATAGCCGCCTTTGTCGCTAGGCCACTTGCGCGCGAGCTTGTCGGGGTTGGCGTCCCAAAGGTCCGCAAAGGTCACGTTGCCTTCGCCGAACACGTTGGCGGCGTTCTTTTGACCGGACGCCAGCGCGGCGCGCAGCAAGTCGGCGTCGTCTTCGGGGCCGCCGTAGCCTTCGCACGGCTCGGCGGACCAGCCGGCAATTTCGCCGTGCGGATTGGGCGGAAAGTAGCGTTCGGCGAACGCGGTCAAGGCGGCCGTATGGTCAAGGCTGGCGTCGCCTTGCAGCGCCGTCCCCGTGAGCGCGACAAAGCGTTCGTGCGTGTAAAGCTCAATATGCAGGCCGATATTCTTGCAGCTATGCGGCGGCGCTTTGCCCCGGCCGATAACATGCAAGCCGGTCATGGACTGGCTGACTTCCACGGCCGCGCCGGGGAACATCGCAAGGATTTCGTGCGCGAGCGGCGACCATGCCTTGCCGGCTGGCGTGTCGATCAGCGCGCCGTCGACGTCGACGAAGAAATAGCCGTCCGCTTCGTTGAACACGAACCCGACGGCGCGACCGGTGGCGACCGCTTCGGCGAACGAATATTGATGCTCGGGAAGGTTGCTATTACACCATAGCCCCGTGCGGACGTCCACGGGCCGCTTGATCGTCTTGCCGGGGCGATCGGGATCGGGATACGTCTCATAATTTACGAACCGCTTAAGCGCGGCAAGGGGTGCAAGTGCCGTCCCCAAATCCATGTAACATGCCCCCGCCCATTAGCGTTTAGATAAGCTCGCGAGCGGCTTCCATACGAAGGTGTTCCGGGGCTTCCTTGGCCCTAGGATGGCCGCACGCGAGCCCTTGCGCAAGGACAGGCAAATTCCGGTTTTCGATCGCGTCCATGATCAGCGCGTCGCGCAGCCCGGCCATGGTTCCAAATTCGTGATTGATCGTGCCGTTTGCCACGCCCGCACGCTTCGCAATAGCGCGCCGCAGCATCGCATGGAAGCCGGTTTCGACGGCTTCCTGCGCGGCGGCGAGCAACAGACGACGGCGACGTTCGCGACGCTGGAACGCGGTTCGTTCCTCTTGGGTCATGCGGTTAGGTGGCATTCGAAGGGCTCCCGGTTGGACCGTGACGACTACGCGGGCTTGACCGCGCCGTCAAGCGTCCAGCCTTCCGGCGTCGGGGGAGAAAGCGGCAATTCGGGGTCGGGTTCGGTGACGTCATAGAGCGCCAGAACGCGGTTGCCGACAACGGCGTCCAGCCCCCCGCGCGCCTCAATTGCCGAGTATTGCGGGCCGGTCTGCGCGCTTCGAACGTCGGACATGGCGCGCGCCACGATCGCCGAGACGTCGAAGCCGAGCGATACCAGCCGGAACACGGTGTCGGCTTCGTCGACCGTGGCGAACACGACAAGGGGGACGGGATCGGACGCCGAGAAAATGGCGGTCCCGTGAAGCTGCAAGGGGAAATCCCCTTCGATCAGGCCCCGGCGCATTAGCGGCGACCCCCGGCGAGCTTGCCGAGCGCGAAGCCCGCAACCCCGGTCACGGCTACGCCGTAACAGACGAGAATTTCGACAATCTGTTGCATTATTCCATTCCTTTCAAAAATTTGCGGCCGGCGTCCGTCAAGCGAACGCAAACCCCGGTGATCCTCGCGAAGCTGCGGCGCTGCGCGTGGACGGTGAGCCCCCGGCGGATAAGCGCGGCCCCGGTCGACATGGGTTCGACAATCACGCCGTATTCTGGCGTTTCGTGATCGCGGACCCGGAAAAGCGCCGAGCGCTGGCGCATGGGGACAGACTTACCGGACGGCATGTTCTTCCCAAGCCAAAGCCACTTGCTGCGGCGTGAGCCCGGCAAGCGTAAGAGGCGACACGGCAACGGACAGGACGACAACGCCGCGCTGTTCGCCGAACTTGAAGCGCTGCGCGATCACGGCCCGGCGGCCGGTGACGACAACGGCGGCCAAGGTGTTCCCCTTGGGCCAAACGAGAAAGAGCGCGCGGGGCGGCCGGGCTCGGCGTAGCGCGCCGAACAGATACCAAAGCCCGATCGGTGTTCCGATCAGCGCGCCAGCTTCAACGACGTAATTCATAGCGTTCCGGCCCCCGTGGCAAACCGGGCATCGCCCCCGGCAGCGTTGACAAGATCGGCCCATTTGCGTTGCGCTTTTTCATGCGCGAACTTGGCCCGGTTGGTCGGCGGCGCTGGCGTCCAGCCTTCCGGCTTGCATTCCCGGCTTACGAACTGCGCGATCGTGCGGCCCACCATTTCAGGCGTGATCAGGACGGCGCGCCAGCCGATCAGGTCGCCCGATTTGATCACGCGATTAAGCTCGGCGGTGTCGTTCGCCAGCCCGTATCGCACGGGGCGGCCGGTCAAGTCGCGCAGCACGCCGACGTTGTTTCGCCATAGGCGCAAGCCGGGCTCGCGCCCCGCCTCTAGCCGGATCACGGATTGCACAAAGGCTTCGCTCGCGCTCACGGCCGCGCCTTCCCGGCGGCGACTTGTGCGCGGCGCTGCGCGCGGTTGCCGGTGGCCTTGGGAAGCTCGGCGTCCGTCCGTTGCTTGTAAAGCGTCGTTCCGTCGCCGACGCGATCGGCGAGCGCGCCGGACGGCCACGACGCGCCGAGCCGCATTCCCTTGCGCATAAGGTCCATTTTATCCCGCAAATCCATTATTCTTTCCCTTCCCACCAGCACGCCGCGCACGTCCGAAAACGCGGGTGCGGGACCATAGGCTTCGCGCATTCTGGACACGACACGACGGCCGGCGCAACCGTCACGAACTTGAAGGCGGCCACGAACATGCGCCCGAAGTCGCGCAGCGCTTGCCGGATCGGCCCCGGCCGTTTGACCCGCTCGCCGCTTCCCGGCGGCCAATCAAGCGTGCCGTCGGCGATCAATCCGGGGATCGTCGGGCCGTGCCGATCGTCCAGCGACCAATCGCGAACAACGGCCGGACCCGGCGGGACCGGCGGGACCGGCGGGACCGGCGGGACCGGCGGGACCGGGCGCAAGGCGCGGCCGAATTGCTGGACGTAAAGGCCGGGGCTTTTCGCGACAAGCTCGGCGATTTCGTCGTCGGTCAATAGCGGCAATTCCACGGTAATCCGGGGAGACATGCGAACCGCCCGTTCTTCCGGGGTTGCCGGGGTGACGGTAATTCGGATCGGCTCGGGGTAAATCGAAACGTCGACGTAATGCGGCGAGCCCGGCATGGGGCAAACGCCCCCGCATTGCGTCCAGTCGTCGCCCGAGAGTGCCCCGCATTTCGGGCATTGGGTTGCGGGTTCAGTCATTGGGGAACCATCCTTTCACTTCGGCGATAGCTTCGTCCAGCACCGGGAATTTATCGAAGTCGCCGCCCACTTCAACCGCGCGCAGGACGGCGTATTCGCGGGGTTCCCCGCGTAGCGCCGGGCGCTCATCGGCGACGAACGACACGGCGAGCCGCAGGGGGCGGCCGGCGAACAGCAATTCGGGCGACACGCGCCATTGACGGGCACGCTCGCGCGCGGCTTCCCAACGCGCCGCCCCGTCCAGCGGATAGCCGTTCGGCGAGCATAGCACGGGCGGCTTAAGCGTGGTCGCGGTGCGCCAGCCGA
>QGNH01001877.1_pt1 | contig 29146 bp, 18 predicted proteins | sample 1735481 | NCBI WGS metagenome assembly QGNH01 (sample SAMN09239004, study PRJNA386568) | Viral metagenome, whole genome shotgun sequencing project. | reverse complement strand
AATCCCCTGCAATTTTACAGAGGATTTTTTTAATTTATTTTAAAGCAAATTTATTGTGCATACTGAGTAATACTTGATGCATTTAATACACCGTTTGCATCTACAGAGCCAACTATTGTAATTTGACCTTCATTACCTTCAAGAACGCCAGGAGCTAATGAGGCTTTGCTTGATGTTAACCAATCTGAAATATTTCCTGACCAAGTTGAAGGATTAGCTTGTGGATTAGTGTAATACAATTTAGCATTCTGATAATTTACAGACCATTCCTTTCCATTATTATCTTTTATGTTCAAAATATTATTACCTACAAAATTACCATTAAGAGATAAGATGGTTATTGTTGTTTCCGTTTGAGCCGGAGTAACTGTTGTGCTGTCAGTAAAAGTAAAAGTGTTTATAATTTCATCTATTTGTCCCGCATCAGCACAATTTTTATAATCTAGAAAAGTATATTCATATCCGTTATGTATGACAATTTCATAGCCACCACCTTCGCCACATGTATTTTGCTGACCATTTGTATAGTTAAAAATTCCATTTCCAAGATTGAAAAATGAATTTTCAACATTTGTAAAATTGCTACCTTGAGTGCTATTCAAATTTGAAATCAAATCAGCATCGTTGTTTATTCCAGATGGCAATTTTGATACGCCTACCAATCTGGCATCATTAAGTTCCTTTATGTAAAATTGATCATCACCACTACTGTTTGCCGTTGGTCCAGAAACATGAAGAGTGGTTATAGTCATACCCTTTGGATATTCGAATTGGAATCCATATTGTGTGTTGGTATATGTCTGCAAATTTGAAGTATCGGTTGAACTGCTAGTCTGTTGTAAATTATTATTTATTGGAGCAGAATTATTTGTCGCTTTTTTATTTTGCAAATACATATAAATTCCTCCACCAGCAACTAATAAAATTATAATTATTACTAGCAGTGAAACAACGGAGCTTTTTTGTGAATTTTTCATTTTATAAAGTTAATTGATAATAAAACCTAACAAAAGCATTTTAGCATAATAATAATAATAATAATAATAATACAAAAAGTTTATAAAACTAATGGTTCAATGCTAGTGTACATTTTATGCACAGAAAATAAAAATACAATTGAGTATTCAATCACTGATTTGCTGGCACACATTGGATATTATTTGTTTGTCCATCTACATAAAAACTCAATTCATCGCCTGATTGATAGCCCGGAATATTCGCATAATAACGATTTTTCCCACTGCCAGGATCTGGTGCATAATTTACTTTTTGACCCAAAGTTGAATCAACACAATAACTATTGCTTAGATTAATTGTTCCATTCGCTGCAATATCACAACGATAATTCATCGGGACACATTTGGTGGCAAGTGGAGTTGTTGAAGGTTGATTCAAGAAAAGAGTTTTATTTCCTCCCATAACAGCATCAAAATTACCATGAACATCCCAGAAATTTCTCAATTGATTTCCTTGATATGTTTTGTCATTGTTCATACCTGGAAGATTTTGCCACATCCAAATCAAATAATTTAATTCACCTTGGTCCCCAATTGTTGGATCAGTGCCAGAATCACACCCCCAAAGACTACAACTAATTTCGGTTAGAGAACCCAAACTATCGGGATTCCAATCCAAACAATCGGATTCTTGCGGGGTTGAATTTGCATAATCATATTCATAACGAGAATTTGGCGGATTATGAACTGAACCGCACCTACCAATAGTACCTTCAACTTGTGGATGGCTGGTAAATCCTTCTGGACCTTGGAACGTTGCAAAAAGATAACCATCAACAGCATTCAATTCAGATTCTATCTGATGACCCCAAGAATGTATCGCTTCGGAAACACCTCTTTGATAATTGAATGTATAGACTGTATAAGTGTGAGCACAAACTGGCATATCATTAAAACGAGGACTGTTACTAATATCACCATAAGGTCCAGACATTTTTGATTCACTGATAGAAAGATGCGGCTGACCGTCAGCTTCATTTGGCCCTTGGTATGCCCAGATCCAAACTTCTCTAACATTTTTATTGTCAACATAATCACAAATATCATTGGCTGTAAGAACTCCATTGTAATCTGGATATCTATTTATACCTTGATATTCTATGGTTGGAAAAGCTGTTTTATATTCGACTGTATTAACAATATTATAATTTAATGATGGTTGTGCAGAAGTATCTTTATATCCTAAATATGTCGTAGCTTTTTCTAAAGAAGAAACAAGATCATTTGTCATATCAGTTGTCTTCTGTCTTACCGAAGAATATGTATCACCGACATCTCCAGTAACAGAAATATCTATATCTTCAACTCCATTATTTACAACAGTTGGAAAATATTTCAAAACAAGCACTCCCATATTATAACTTGTATTCAAACCGGCTTCATTTACAGTTCCTGATGATGTAGTGGTATTTGTATTTGTCGGAACAATTGTTGTCATAGTTTCGGTATTCATTTTATTTACTACCGGTGAACTAGTAGTATCTGCTCCGCTTATTCCCCACATATAGGTGCCATCAAAAATGAGATCGGAACCAGCTCCGTTTGGAATAGTTTTTATAATGGCTCCGGTATCTTTATTGTGAATAACAACTGTCCTATCATTTCCAAAAGTCCAAATGTAATTTCCGTCGTAAGCAATATCATTTAAATCGGATTCAGAATACCAACTTGCAACCAAACTGCCGGTACTTGCATCATATTTTTCAACTGTTGGATTTGTACTGGCTGCGAAAGTCGCGCCATAAATATAACTTCCATCTGTCGTTATTCTATAAGTTCCTGAGGGATCAGAAATATCTTGTGCAATCATAGTCTGAGTATTTATTTTTGCCAAGAAACCATTGCAAGCTGCCCAAACATATTCAACGCCGGATAAATTTGTATACGCCAATCCGTTTACATTATTCATTCCATTTACGGAAGCTATTACAGCACCTGTTGATGTATTAATTTTTTCAACAAGACCAGTCCCAGAACCTGTATTATTTTGTGCTACTCCTATCCACAAATTCTGTCCATCCCACATGACTCCCTGTATGCCTCCATTGCCAGTTCCTTGAGGATTCATTATGTATGTAGTTGATGCATGGGTTGTAGGATCAAATCTTATTAGCATTCCATATTGATCTGCGCTTGCTACCCAAATATATTTTCCATCATACGCAACTTGCAAAGGATTGGAACCGGAAAAAGTATAAGTGCCAATAATATTCCCGTTTTGATTTATTTCTGATATTGAAGAATTGCCAAAACTCGTAATCCAAAGATTTTGCCCATCCCACGTGCCATAATTTGCAAGTCCATTTACTGGAGTTGTTGAAATAATACTTTGTCCGGTAAATGCAGAGACACCAAAATTTGTTACTGAAGAAACTGGAGCAGGTGATGTAACTGCAGACACAGTCGGAGTTGTAATTGATGAAGTAATTGAATTGCCCTCAGAAGCATTCATTACACCTCTTGTCTTAGGACCAAAATATCCAACTGCTGGTGTAATTCCATTCGCCACCTGATATTTTGCAACAGCCGTCTGTGTCAAATTTCCAAAATAGCCAAACGACACGCCAGCCGGCATAACTAGATCTTCCAGATTCACAAGGATTTTTTGCAAAGCTGTGACATCAGAACCTGTACTTCCAATTGTTAGATTGGTAGTAAAATTGATAGAATTTATTACTGAAGAAATTGTAGCAGGTGTTGCGACTACAGATTTAGTGGGTGTTGCAATAATCGGTGAAGTTTGTGATGTTACGGCATTATTCGTATTCAAAGTTGGCGTACATTGTATTCCATTCGTTTGACCGCTAATATAAACATTTACAGGATCATTCGATTGTAATCCATTCAAAGTTGCATAATAATAATTTGATCTTCCCAAACTATCCGGCTGTAGCATAGCTTTCTGACCTGATCCTGATATACAATAACTGTTGCTCAAATCAATCGTTCCATTTGCTATAATATCACAACCAATTGTTCCGCCCATTAATATAGTTCCCTGCGTTGAACATGAGGTAGCAGTGTATTGGCTTGATGAATCGGCTATTGCTGTGCCATATGATGAAATTGCAAATGCAAAAATAAAAGTTGGTAAAAGGAGTTTGATAAAATTTTTCTTCATAAATAGATTATTAGTAAATAAAAATATAACAGTTAAATTTTAACATAATAATACGAAGTTAGTAACCAAAGTCTTCTAATAAATCCCTAGAAAAATATAGTTAAAAAAAATTTAGATAAGATTCTTATCAAAGTTATATTTTTTAACGTCAAAAAACCCAGTGTTTAAACACCTCGGTCGGTCTCACGTGCATGTGCCCCCTCATGGTCGTGAACCTTTGCAGGTCATACCCCATAAGGGTTCCTTGGCGAATCTGGCTATTTAGCGAATAGCCCTCTCGGTCGGGGTCTACATTTTTGAATATACAGCAAATTGTCCAATTTTGCTTAAATAAGCCTTATTTCCCAATAAATTTAGAGGAATTGCACACCATAAAAAAGAGATAGGCAGTGTCTAATTTTACGAATACATTGTGGCTGTACTACTGAAATAAAATATTTTAACAAAAAAGGAAAAAATATCAGTTTTAATAGTATAATATAAGTATGAATAATAAATCAAAACTAGAGAAAGTATTAAAAAAATTTGAGCATAGAATAATGGTGCAACATCCCGAAATGGCCAAATATTATTCTAAAAAGGATATCGGGGATATCATCACAGACCTTGAAGAAAAGGCGCTCGAACATCCAGGATTATATAAACTTGCATGGTTGGACATTCATATCCATTGTCTAAAAGTCTTTTTAGACGAATGTGAAAAAGTAGAGGCCAATCCTGAAATGCTTTTAGAGATGGCAAAATTAGTATCTATAGGATATAGCGAGAATGATCTAGATTTGCCTTTCTATAATCTACTTCTGGAAATAGAGGGTGAAATTGGAGTACCACCATATTTGGGCCCTGAGAATCGAACGGAGTATTCTAAAAGATATTTTAAAAAATATGAATTATCATCAAATTTTAAAAAAGACTACAATGAAGCGATAACCAAAGATTTAAAAAAGAATGCTTCGGACATGACTCTAGGGAAAATAAAAAAGTTGGAAAAAGATATAAAAATCCTGGAAACGTTACGGGCAAAGATACTGGCTACGGCAGCCTTATTTGACCAATCAAAAAATACATCGATAACTGGTGATCAGAAATCGGACATTATGTTGCGACTACTAAGAATTTGGACGCGTTTTAAAATAACCGGCGAGAAACTCGTCCATTCGGATAGTCTTGGAGATTTGATATTCGCACTGGACGAGAATCATAGGCGTATGGATAACTCGGCAACAATACCAAAACTTTCAAAATTACCGGGTAGATTGCAGGCACGCCATTGGGATTATTTTGTGGGGTCAAAAGGACGTGACCAATATAAATTTAAACACGAGGTGTCAGGTTTTAATGATAAGACAATTTTATTAAAAGATACAAAAAACAAAAAAATTACAGATAAGCCTGGAAAATTTGGAAGAAAAAAAGATGATGAAGAAGAATTAGAAGAACATATCACTTTTGTAAACATTGATAAAGACAACGAGACGGAACAGAATAAAATGGAAGCTCTTCTTCCAACAAGTGCTATTAATATAAAAGACCTGGATGTAAAAAACAGCGTCAAAAAGGCCATGCAAAAACTGTCACCAACAGAACGAAAAGCTATACAAAAGGAATTCATGAATGGAAAAACAAAATTAACTTCTGCAGAACGCAAGGCCAAAAGCAGAGCAATACCAAAATTACGAAAAATCCTTAAAAAAGATAAAACTCTCGATTGGAAAAACACCGCTTAAAGGCGGTGTTTTTTAATAATATGTCACAAATTTCCACTTTTTCATGGGCTATATAAGTAGTCGGGGTTTATTAATTTAATAATAGTAATTTTATTGTATGAAAAAACAACTTGTTTGGAAAGTTCAGAAGCGAAAAGTTTCTGAACTTGTAAACTGGGACAAGAATCCTAGGTTGATTAGTGAGGAAAGTTTTTCTAAGTTAAAAGAAAGAATAACAAAGCGTGGATTTCACGATGTTATAAAAATTGATACTAACAATATCGTTCTTTCTGGGAACCAAAGAAAGAAGGCGTTGGAAGAGTTAGGAATTGAGGAAGTGAACGTTCTTGTACCAGAAAGGCCTTTGTCTGAAAACGAACGAGAAGCCGTCGCGCTCGAAAGTAACAGAGTCGATGGTACTTGGGACTGGGGTAGTCTTGAAAAGAATTTCGATATTAATCTATTACTCGAAACGGGATTTGATTCGACTGACTTGAGTCATATCTTTGATGATAATTTGGAAGTAACAGATGACTCCTTCGATGAAGAAACCGAGATTAAAAAAGCTAAGACTACAAATATCAAATCAGGGGATATGTTTGCTCTCGGCAAACATTTCTTAATTTGTGCGGATAGTACAAACCCAGAAACAGTAAAAAAACTTGTTGGGGAGGACAGAATGGATCTTTTGAATATAGATTTTCCATATAATTTGGGGGTCGATTATTCGGCCGGCCTCGGTGGCAAACAAAACTATGGAGGAACAATAAATGACAAAAAAACTGATTCTGATTATAAAGATTTTCTCACAAGTATTCTTAGTAATGCATTATCTGTCACTAAAAAAGATTGTCACGTCTTCGCGTGGCTCGATGAAAAATACATCGGAATGATGCAGGAAATATATAAGACACTTAACATTGACTTCAAAAGACTTTGTCTCTGGGCAAAAGGAAGCCACAATCCAACTCCGCAAATTGCATTCAATCGTGCGGTTGAACTGTGCATGTACGGAGTAAAGGGCGCTCCTTTTCTTTCAGACAAGATTAAGAATCTGACGGAATTTCAAAACAAAGAAATCGGCACAGGTAACAGGTTAATTGATGACATTCTCGACATATTCCAGATATGGCTTGTAAAAAGGCTGCCTGGAAACGAATATTTGCATCCTACGATGAAACCTCCTACTTTATATGAAAAATCTCTCAGGCGCTGCAGCAAGCCTGGAGACAAAATTCTAGATTTATGTGGAGGTTCGGGAAGTCTTCTTGTCGCCTGCGAGTGCCTAAAAAGACGAGCATATATCGCGGAATGCGAGCCAGTGTTTTGCCAGCTAATTATTAATCGCTTTAAGCAAATCTCAAATGAAAAAATTACAAAACTCAATTAAACAAGGAGATATTTTTAAGCTTGGAAACCACTACCTTGGTTGTGGTGATTCTCGAGATAAAGAATTTGTCAAAAAAGTTATCGGTAAACACAAAATAAAAGCGGTAATTTGCGATGTCCCCTACGGAATTGCCGTTACAGAAAGCAAACAAAATTTCAAAACATTGTTGAAAGATAAAGTTGTGGCGAATGATCACATTCAAAGTGACAAAGAGTATGCAACATTCACTCAAGATTGGATTGAGGCTATTACTCCTTACTTAGAAAGGAAAAATGCTTTTTACATTTTCAATTCAGACAGGATGATTTTTGCTCTTCGCGAAGGAATGCTAAATGCCGGCTGTAAATTCGGACAATTACTTATTTGGGTCAAAACACAAGCTGTTATTGGCAGGATGGATTATGCTCCCCAACATGAGCTCATAGCCTATGGCTGGTATGGTGTTCATGAATTTCTAAAGTCAAAAGATAAAAGTGTAATCGTGCATCCAAAACCAAACAGAAGTCCGTTCCATCCTACGACAAAACCAATCAGTTTAATAAGACACCTTGTTCTTAATAGCACTAGAATCGGTGATGTGGTCTTTGATGGCTTCATGGGAAGTGGTACAGCAATTCTTGCTTGCGAGCAGATAAAAAGAGTGTGTATCGGAATAGAACTTGATGCCGAGTATATCGAAACTGCGATTTCCAGATTCGAAAATTTAACAGGAATAAAAGCAGAAAAAATTTATGAAAACAAATAAATCAAAAGAATTATTTTTAGAACAATTAAAACAAACTCCGATTATAGAAGTAGCCTGTAAAAAGACAAGTATGGCTCGAGCAACATATTATCATCTTAGAAAAAATGACCCAAAGTTTGCTGAACTGGCAGATCTTGCACTTAGCGAGGGTAAAATGCTGATTAATGATCTCGGAGAATCGCAACTTATATCAGGTATGAAGGATGGCAACATGACCGCTATTATTTTTTGGTTAAAAAATAATCATCTTAGTTACAAACAAAAAGGTTTTCAATCCGGCTTTTCAGTTGCTGAGGATGATCAAGAAAATATGTATTTGGAAGTTTTCGGCAAGTTGAAGCCGGAAACAGAAAGACTGATAGAGCCATATTTAGAAATAATAAACAAAAACCAAGATGGAACCGACAAAAGAACAAAAAATTAGAGAAATTGCAGCGATTTCTAAGGCGATGTTTGACCACTTCAGATTATTCGTCTCCGAAATAATGGGATATAACAATGCGCAGTTTCATAATGAACTCGATGATCAGCTTTCCAATGAACTTAATAAAAAAATCTGCATCGCTCTTCCCCGAGGCACAGGAAAAACAACTCATATGTCTATCGCCTATCCGCTCTGGGAAATTGCCAAAAATCACAACTTAAGAATTCTTTTGGTATCAAGCACTGCGGCTACAGCCAAGAACTTTATGGTTGAAATTATTAATAATATTGAAGGAAATCCAAAATATCATTTTTGGGCCAGAGCGATTGACCAATACAAAAAAGGAGTTATTCCAAAAATGAGAATTAGACATAGACGCGAAGAACATTGGACAGACGATTCTATTACAATAGGTCGCGATGGTCTTAAAATGAAAGACCCGACCATTCATACGGTTGGTCTATTTGGCTCAATTCTATCAAAAAGAGCTGATATTATTATTGTAGATGACGTAGTTACTCAAGAAAATTCTGCCACTGAAGACCAGCGACAGAAAATCAAAGATTGGATATATACCACCCTGATGCCTGTGCTAGTTCCTGGAGGGCGTTTTATTTACCTAGGCAATACCTGGCATATGGATGACCTAGTTAGTAATCTTCTGAAAGATCCTCAGTTTGATGTTAGAAAAAGAATGCCTTCAATAATTCATGAAGCGGCCAGACAGGATCTTTGGGAAGAATGGGCAAATATTAATTTAGATGAATCTTTGACTGTTGAAGAAAAAAGAAGCCAGACTAATAATTTTTACTCGGAACATAAAGAGGAAATGGATAAGGGTATAGAAGTTTTGTGGCCAGAAAGATTTACTTATACCGATCTTTACATGCTGAGGATAAGTAACCCATTTTCATTTGCCCGCATGTATCAGTGCGATCCCTCAATCCATCCAAATCAAAAATTCACAGAACACGATATCGAGCTAGCTTTGAAAAAAGGCGAAAACTTGGTTCTTCAGGATGCCAAAAGAGAAGAGTACATGGCAGAGCTTACGACTTCGGGTCTTGACCTGGCTATAAGTCAGAAGGACAGTGCTGATGATACAGTGCTGTTGAGTCTAGATAAAGTGAAGTATGGCAAGGGACTCATAAAAGCTGGTGATTTTGTTATCAGAAATATCGTTAGAGGTAAGATTGCACCGAAAGACGTGATCGAGATTGTAAAAAATCACGACAGCAATGTGAGACCATCCGGCATACGTGTGGAAAATAATGGATATCAGGAATCGATGTGCCGAGATCTCGGAGAACATGGCCTGCCAATACGCAGTTATCACACCGGCGGAGAAAAAAATGATCCGGACGTAGGTATAAACAGCTTGGCAATAATCTTGTCGCAAGGAAAACTTATTTTTCCTTACAGTGGCAAAGATGCTCGAACCAGACAATTAGTCACCAAGCTCGTGAACGAAATGAGAGCATATCCCGACGGTCATACTGGTGATAGTCTCATGGCTCTTTGGTTTGCTCATTCTGAGTCAAGGGATTATTTCTCGGGCAAGATAATAGTTCCATCAATTATCTCGCGGGTTGAACAAAGTGAAAGAACCCCTGAAGAGCTTAATGAAGAAACCACCAAAGAACAAATGCTTCTTGATGAAGCACAGAGAAGTGGTAATTGGAATAAATATTATATGTTCATAACTATTAAAAAACAGAAACTAAAAACAAAAGATGTGGAAGAAAAGATGGATCCAGCTCAAAAACTTGAAAAAATTTGTGAAAGACAAGTTTTCCAGAAAATGATGAGAAGATATTAAATAAACAAAAAAACAATGAAATTAATAAGAGAAACAAGAATCACAGGAACATTTGACGGCTTTGATAAGAACAAGATTTTTACACTTGCTTCTGGTGGAAAATACCAACAAAAATCTCCCATACACCGTTACCACTTCGGTTATCGTCCACACGTAAAAGTTTTTAGAGACGGCTTACGATGGTATTTTGATGTTATTGGAATGAATCAAATGATAGAGGTTGTTAGGATTTATTAAATTAATTATTTAAAATCAGTAATTACATGCGTATCGCCAATGTACTGTTCAAGATGAATTATAAATTGTGAAGCCGATATACCCACAGGGACTTCATACACTATGTTTCCGCTGACGTTTCCACCAGGATTCAATGTACCGGAGCTGAAAATTGGTTTGGGTTGAGATGAATATGTTCGATCATATTTGCCTCCGTTTGAGTCGACAAGCTCAAAATAACTAGGACTATAATATACTTGTATATTTGATTGATTATTAATTTGTATAAATTCAGAAACAAATTTGTTTCCTGATGCTGGTTGTGTATAGGTATCTGTCGATGTGTAATCTTGGGGTGTTCCTACAAAAAATTGAATACCCGGAAGCATGTCATTTAGTCTTCCTTTATAAGCAACAAGTGGTGGTAATGTTGGAGTAGTTACAGTATTTGTTTGCAGATTATTTGTTGGTTCTGACGTTGTCTGAGTTTGTACGACAGCGGGTGTTTTTTGCTGATTTTGAGTAATGGGTTTAGCTACATATTTCTCAACTATACAAGCATCCATACTTGGAATTGTAATACTATAATTGGCCTGTGATTTATAAGTCTTGGTGCCAGTTAATTGTCCATATACGGTTACAATATCATCGGCGACAGCATTGGTCTGATTTTGATATTCCACATAGACAACATCACTAGAACTCCATCCATAAGAATCTTTTGTTACAGCTAGACGAATAACACCATAATTATTAGATTCTTGAATTTGCAAAATTTGTCCTGTGAATTTTACGATCTTACCATTAAAAGAATCTGGATTTTTAATAAGCTCCTTGAAATTTACTGTCGTTGCTTGTTTTTTAAGAGAAGCAATATCACTACAGAGTGATGGCGGATTATTATATGTGGTAGTTTCTGTAGTTTGTGTCGCTGGTGTCGATGTCTGTGTTGTCTGACCCTTCATTCTCGCTGAATTTAATGAGGCTAAAACTACTGATGAAATAATACCAATAATAGCAATCCATACGATAAGTTTAATTAACGTAAATTTTCCACCTGGTTTTTTTTCTTTATACAAAGTGTACCCAGCAAAAGCAAAGATAAAAATACTAATCGGTATATTAATAAACAAAAATATTATACCTGCGATCGCCCACCATGAAGGAATCTTGTGATCTCGAAAAGCTTTTGTAAAAAAATTATCAGTTCGTTTATTTTGTTCCATAAATTTTATTAATTATTTATAAAGGCATTACATGTTGCATTGTTCCTTCGCAAGTCCAACCATAAGGGCTTCCATCTGAGGTAAGATTTGTAACAGAAGAATAACCATCACAATTATCAGCGGCATAAAGTTGAACAATTGGTTGTATTATTTGAATACCATAGCTATTAATAAATGTTTTACTTGCAACTCCAACACCGTAAGCCTTAAAAGTGTCTCCGGCGTTTACTTTATTTACTAAAGTTGAGTAAGTAGAATCATTACTTATCTTTAACATTACTTGTACATTGGCTATCGGATCAAAAAGTGTTATGTAATTACTATCGCCATCACTACCTCTCGAAAGAAAAGATGTAACACTACCAACTATGCTTATATTTTGTCCGCTGTATGCAGATGAGTTATTTGCATACTGACTCAGTTTTATTTTTTGAAAACTAGAATAATCAGTAGGAATATTATTTTGGACTATTGGAGTATTTATTACTGTGTTAGAAATAGTATTTTGTGGTTGAGGTTGTACAACGACAGCATTTGTTTTATTTACAACTGGTGTGGTATTAGTATTAGAAAGTTGCTCTGTGGTTGAACTTGCAGTTTCTGCATTTATTTCATTATTTATTTTTGCTCTTGTGAGAATCCCAACATAACCTGTTGGAGAGATGTGGTTTGCACTTTGAAAAGCTTTAACAGCTTTGAGTGTTAAAGAATAAAAATTACCCGTTGCTTGTGTTTGTAAAAAACCTTTATCTATTAAAAATTCTTGTAACTCTATAACTTGTTGTCCGACAGAGCCATATTTTAAATTAGTATCTATAGAAGCGAAACATAGTGAAGGAATAGAAATTATTCCTAGAGCTATGAGTAAAATTCTTTTTTTCATAAAATCGTAGTACGTTTTATGCGACAACAAAAATCTTATATTTGAACAAAAGACTCCCCGCCATCGCGATAGAACCTTTCGGCCCTACCCATACCCCTTTCGAGATACGACGTACTACGGTGACTCTGACGAGGAGTCTTTTATTCCGTAGTACGCTTTTTAACCATATCCTCAGTTTTACACTAAGGGGTTAGGTCTCCTGAAATATTAGGTTATCAAATACATAATACCGCAAAAAGCGATACTAGGCCATAACATAGCTTAGATTAAAGAGTTTGCGAAGTCGAGTTGCCAACAGCACAAAGCGTCTTTAAAAAAATAGACGACGGTTATCATTTTGAAGTATAAGTGCAATTTGGAAAATTATCACATCCCCAAAACGTACCGTGAGGACCTTTTCGCCTTATCATTTGCCCGCCACAATCGTGACATTTTCTCGTCATACCATTAGAATTCTTTTCACCTTCCATTTCCAATATAAAAGCGGATTTATTCACATCTTCAGTGATGAGGAAAACCTTATCACGAGCTCGAGTCATCGCCACATACATTAAACGTCTCTCTTCTGCGTGTGGATAAGGATCACCCTTACTTAAAACAATTTCAAAAATCGGATCGTCTGTGATTTCAGAAGGAAAACCATATTTACCAGAAGTGATATCGAGAATAATTACATAATCGGCTTCAGAACCTTTTGCAGCATGAATCGTCAAAAATTCTGTCTTTAGATTTTTATATTTATGAGAATATTTTGATAAATCTTCTGGCCTATTAAAATTATATCGTCCTAATAAAAACACGCTGGAAGTTTTTCCTTTTTGCAATGAAGCATCATTAAGTCCACTGAGTATTTCGTGGAAAAGTTCCTCTGCATTTTCTCCTTTTTTATAAAAAATAGTTACAGCTTCACCGTCGATGGTTTTATTTGAAACTACCTCTTTTTTAATTTGATTTGGGTTTTTAAGAATAAATTTGTTCGAAACAACAGCAATACGATCATTAAATCTATTTGTGATAACTAGTTGGTTCTTTCTGGTGTAGCCGTAGGCTTCCTCAAAATTAGTCATAAGTGAAATATCAGAACCGGCAAATCTAAATATTGATTGCCAGTCATCTCCGACACAAAATAATTTCGTATCTGGATTCTGGTCACACATAGCCTTAACAAGAACATATTTGCTAACCGAAAAATCTTGAAACTCATCAATGATAATATATTTATAATTTGCATGATATCGCCCTTCGTTGATAAAGTTGGCTGCTTTAATTAGCATATCGTGGAAATCAATGGATTTAGTGTTGTTCAAATAATCTTCATATAATTTGTATATAGGAGAAAATATTTCATAAAATGCCATCTCTCTTGCGTTGTGGCGAGACCAAATTTTTTCACGTAATTTGGGTAATGTATAACTATTTGATTTACACAGATCAAGAAATGTCCCAAATAATTCTGTAATTTCTCTTATGCTCCCTGTCTTTTCGAGTAAAGAATAAACTTCTTTGGGATCAGGTTGGGAAAAAGTTACACCCGCCAATTGGAGTTTTTTTGTTAAATTTTCTTTCCAAGTATGTTCGTTAAATTCATAACTAAAAGTTTCTATCAGTTTTGTCCCATATTTCTTGTGAATATTTCGCTTCCATTCCATATCAGTTCGATATTTTACTGATAAAGAAGTATTTTGGAATTCATTCTGACTGAAATGAACACGGCCGGCGCGGTTAATCCCAAAGTGTTCTATATAAATATTATAATCAGGTAAATAAAAGTCGGGTTTATATTGTCGGTATATGCTTGTAGCGGTTTCGTGTTTATAAGGTAATTCATATATATATTTCAATCCGTGCATATATAAAAAGTTTGCTATCATAACTTCCTGTTGACTTTTCACCTGTTCACGAAGAAAGGTTATATTATTTTCGGTTTTTACGTACCTGTAATAATCATCGAGATTCTTAAAACCCGGTTCCAAGACAACAGGTTTAAGATAATAGGCAAAATACTCAATCATAAGAGTTAAGTATTTATTGTCTTTGAGCAAACTTTCAAATTGTTCACTAAGAAATTTTTTTCTGGTAGAACTTGAAGCAAATGCCAAATCTGGTTTTTGACCAAGGACCTTCCCTAGAATTGAGAGCCCAAAACTATGAAATGTTTGGGCTTTTATATTTTTACTAGGGAATGTACTGGTAATTCTATCTGTAAGCTCATCAACTGCACGGCCAGTAAAGGAAAGAAGTAATATTTCTTCGGGTTTAATACCGACTCGTTCAATGAGATATGCTAACTTGCCTAATATAGTTGTTGTTTTTCCCGTACCAGCACCTGCTACCAACAATGTATTATCTTCATCAGAAGCAATAGCAATGATCTGTTGGTCATTATTTTTTATATCTCTTTCATTCAACATCCGTTTGATATTCGGTGATTCCGCAAGAACAAATCTTTCATTCAAATTATTTATGACCAATTCTCTACCTTTATTCCAGTAATCACCAAAAGTTGTAATAGTTTTTTTAAATGGATCTTGTGTTTTTACAACATAAAATACCGGTTTTAGCATTTCTGCTAAATGTTTATATTTTTCCTTCCATAAACGAAATTGTCGGTCGCTTATATACCAGTTGCTTTGGGTCAAAGCAAAAAAATCAGTCAATGCATCATTGAAGTATGTCTCGTATTGCTTTAGTGAAAGTAATAAATCAAGTGATCTTTTATTTTTCAAATATGCACCAATTTTACTTATCCCAAATATTACTATAATAACTATAATTACAAATTCCATAATTTTTTATCAATGATATAGATTATAAATTACTATTTATTTTTTAAATTTCATTTATAACCTCTTTTAGATTCCAAAACATACTACTTCCTTTTTCTATAAGTATATTTATAAAATCAGTTACTTTTTGCTTTATATCCTTATCTCCATTTGTATAGATTATCTTTAATGCATTCTTAATTTCACCATCAATACTAAACATTGGAACGCGACGATTTTGATTTAAATTATTCTTTGAATCAAGTAAAAAACTCGAAATAATTTCTAATGTCTTTTCTCCATTTTTCTCTGCAAAAATTGGTAGCCTCTTTAAAATTCCATAATCCCAATTAATATCACCGCCGGACTTTTTCAGTGTTTCTGCTATTTTAACTACCACAACTTTATCATCTAAAATCTCTTTATTAGGATTTACCCAAAAACCAAAACCAGATAAGGCTTTCGGTTCTGAAACATTTTCCAATACCCAATCCCAAAACTTGATAAGCTTTTCTTTACTTACTTTATTATCGATTAACCATGTGTCATCAACACTATCTTTGGTTAAACAACTACGTCCAATAAATGATATAAACTCTTGATGTCGTGTTGTGTTAGGAGTGCTCCAGAATTCTGTGAACAAAGGATTATTTATTTCTAAGCCCAACTGAGCAAAAGCAAGCGCGAGATGGACTGCTAAAGATTCATCAAGGCCAGTTGAATATTTCCTTTTTGTATAATCTTTAGGATCAAGTGTAATTGCATGGCTATAATAATCCTTAAGTTCAACAAATAATTTGTCATATAAAGTATTCGATAGATAACCCTCCCATGTCGCCAAGTAAACATCTTTTTTATTCAAAGTATCTTTTGGAAAAATCTCCGGAAATAGTCCAGCTATAAATTCTTTATCACGAAAATAAAATGTTGCCAAATATCGCCCAATAACAAATCGAACAGCAAGAGAATCGTCAAAAAGAGTCTTCTTATAAATTTCCCTAACATCCTCAGCAAGATTTTCCCCGTCGTTTTCCGTAAATACAACAAATGCTTCGTAAGTTCGTCCTCGGACAGAATTAATAGCTATATGATAAGGCTCACCATATTCTGGTTTCTCATTTTCTTTTGAAGGACTATCTTTAATAGTAAATAGATAAGAAATCAGATTTTTAATTTGTTCTCTGTGTGTTTTGTGAAATTCTTCTTTTATTTCCTTATTTTCTAGAATGTAGAGCAAAATATCTATAATTACCTTATGAACCTCTATCCAGTCAGTCAACCACGATTTATCGTCTTTTCTCTTGAAAGGTGTCTTTTCTCCTTCATTTTTAATTATCCCAAACAAACCAAAGATTTGATCAATTTGTTCCAAACTTAATACTTGTTTATTACGAAGCATTTCTTCAATACCACGCAAAAGCGAATACATATAGTGTGGGTGGATAGTATTTCTATCAAAGAAGTTGTTAATATTTTTTAGATATTCATTTGTTCTTTTCTTAATATCTTCTTTTAATGCATCCCCGAGTCCCTCTACTCCGCGAGGGTTTAAAAAATCATCGTTTTTAAATTGCTCATTAAGTTTTTCTGGTTCCCATTCAGATTTTAAATTCGTAATGATTTGATCAATTTTAAAGTCGCTAATGTTTATAGGGGATCTGTGATGGACCACCCCAGCCATACTATGAGATATTGATGGTTCTGGCTCATATTTTTCATCACATTTTTTTCCGAAAACTTCTTCACATTTTTTAGGTTCATCATTTTTAAGAAAATCACAGATACTCGATAAAATTTCCCAACCGGTTCTTTTGTGCCAAGCTTGATCAGGATTTTGTTTTGTCTTTTCAGAAAAATATTCAAAAACATTTGCAATATAGTTTCGTTGATCTGTATCTGATAGATAATTGAAAGAAATTTTAAGGGCTTTTTTATATTCAGTTCCGCCTTCTATTTCATAATAATTCTTAACTTCAAATAGTTTGAAAAAAGCATTTTTTAACTCTTCTTTAAATACCCCCGGACATTGTGCCAAGGCAAACAATCTCAATCGCCACATTGAACGACATGAGGGAAGTTTGTCTATATAACTGAATATTCTTCTTGACTCTCTGGGTTCAGCACATTTTTTGCCAATTGTTCTTTCGATTAATTTCTTGATAGTAGCAGCGAGATTCTTTACATCCTCACGATAAGAAGATCCCTGTTTATTTTTAATTTCTAGTGTAAAAAAATCAACATCAAACAGGGAGAATGAATCTATATACTCAAAAACTTTCGTATCGTCTGGCTCGGTTAGTTTTATGATCTCCGCCATTACATTAACGACAATTTGTAGTGCTGTGTCTGTATTAGGTTCTTCAATATTAGCTAATGCTTCAAAAATACCGGATGCATCAATGTCACTGACATAAAAAGGATCATCCATACTAAAAACGGTCACTTTTTCCGCAATTTCTGCTTTATCTTTGACAATAAGAATAGCCTGGGCTAATTCTAAAATTGCGTTACTTTCTTTTCCTTCAACTAATTTCTTTATAATTTTTTCAAACTCATAACCGGACTTATGAAAGGCTCGCATTGAGTAAACCCACTTTTCATCGTGAATCTTTCCTGTAAGTAGTTTGGCCTGCTCTACCGGAAGAGTCGTTATAGTCCATAAAAATCTATCAACAACTTCAGGATTTAGGTTTCCTTCTTTGGTCGCAGTCTCTTTATCAAGCATAATATTAGCAACCATAGCTGGATTCTTTTCTGCCATACGGGTCAAATAATCAAGTTCCGGCAGACGATATGAAATACGTGTTAGATCTTTGGATTTGTTCTTGATTTCATTAAGAAAACCATTTTTCCATAACCAATCAATCCAAGCACCATCAGCTTGAGAGAAAAAGAACCGTTTGGCATCATCATTAGCTAGTAAATCTTGCGCAGCTTTAACATCAGCCGAACTGATTCCTGCCTTAAAAAATTCTTCTATTTTTTTGTGAAATTCAAGCTGGGTCATACTTTTTTCTTAAGACTAGTGCAATAATTTACAAAAAGGACATCTAAAGTGTAAACGACATCAATACACAAATGTTCTAAAAAGTCCGCCTGCTGTTTTACGAAATCCTCCTTTTTCATTTGACCATATCCCTGACTTGGATAAAGCTTTTCAGCGTCTCCTATGAGTTGGGCTGGCCTATGGTGAACTACACTGGACAGATAGGTGGTTGAATTTACCAAAAATGTAAATACCTTTTCAATTTCTGATTGGCTCGGATCAGGAATGTTTTTATGAGCACTGTTAAAATGCAAAGGATCCACAAAGACAAGTATCTCTCTAAATGAACTGGCACAATGTTGCATCCAGTATTCCTTATCGTAATAGTTTCGACCATTAACAAATATGGCTTTTGTATTATTTAAAATTGCCTCAACATTAACTTCTCTGGTTGGAGTTGCTTGATAAATTATTGGTGCCACGTACAGACTCACTCTCTTAATGACTTCGTCAGGAATCCGATTAAAATTAGTTGGCTTCTCGAAAGGGAAAATGACATCATTAACAGAAACCCCCTTCTTTCCACCAGTTAATTCTTCAGGAACAACTCCGATTTTATCACTTATTTGAATTTGGCCTGTTGCTTTAAAAGTATTCACATTAAAATTCTCAATATGTACGTGTGCATTTACTTGCTTTTTTATCTCATTACTAAACCAGCCCGATAAATCAAGTTTATGGATGAAATTATCAATTTTAAATTTTAACAATGTTAATAACTCCATATCAATTTGCTTCAACAATTTTTATCTCGTCATCCATTAAACCATAAAGTTTATAAACCAATTCGTCTATCTGATGTTCAAGTTTTTTTACCTCAGTTTGTTTTTCTGTATTATTAAGATAATCATTTGTTTTTGTAATGTTAAGAATTTTATCTACCAAATCAATAAAAGGTTTTTGATCTAATTTTGAAGCTTTTTTAATTGGAATAAAATCTAATTGAGATTTTCTTAAATATGGAAATAATTTGTCAGTCAATATAAAAGTTTTATTAAAAAAGAATGAGATCAAACTTGAATTTAAAATTGAAACAATATATTTATTTTGAAGTTCATTTTTCGACTTCGCACAATAAATCGTATTCAGTACGATAGAATCAGTTTCATCTATAGTGGCAATGATTTTATCACTAACCCTTCTTATTAATATTTTTTCACCCTTATATAATTCTAGTGGTTTAAATTTCTTATTATCTCTTTTATCAAAATTTATATAATAACCACTAACCGTAGTGTACCATTTACCTATATCCTCTCCTCTCAATAATAAATACTCACTTTTTATGTCATTAATTTCACTGTCTTTTTTACCACACTCTACTCCTCGAGTAATATCGAGTACATCTTTAACTAGTGTAGTTTGAATATTTATCTTCTCTAAAATGCTCTCATCTTTTTGGGTGATTTCAGTATTAATTACAGAAAAAGGTAAATTTAAAAATGAATCAGCTTTTGCAATATTTTTAACTTCAAAATTGCCGTCAATAAATTCTTTAATAACTACATTGTTATTACTATTATTTTTTGAACTCCTAAAAATACACGATTCCACTCCAACAGATTCGAAAACATTTGATCCTGTTATTATCTCATTTAAACCATTTTTTATAATTAATTCTCTAGCAACTTGATAATTTTCATTATTAATAAAAGGTTTAGGAATAATATATGTAAGTATATTATTAGAAATCTTTAATCCCATTTCCATAAATATTGTAAATAGATCAAATTGTCCAATCGCTGTTATAAATTTCTTTTTTAAAACCTCCTTATCCTCTTCAGATATACCGTTTTTTGTATTTACATATGGTGGATTTCCTATAACAATATCAAAACCACCCTTTCGTTCAAATACATCAGAGAAATGTAGCCTCCATAGAAAAAATGGCTTTGTTTTTGATTTCTTTAGTTCCTCAAATTTACTTAATTCAAATGTTTTTCCTTGTTCTTTTAAAGTGACTTCAATTAATTCCCATTCTAATTTTTCAATTTGCTTTCTGGTATTATCTTTTGTAATTTTTTGGTTAGTTTCAAAAAATTGTTTTTGTAGAGATTTTAGTTCGTCTGCTTTCTTTTTAGCCTCGCTGTGAACATCAAAAAGCCCGAAATTATCTTTAGTAACCTTTTCTACCTGCTCAAATTTGATCAATTGATTCTTTAATTTTTTTGATTCTAAGTCAAACTCAGCCTTCTTGATTGGTGTTAGTTTATTTTGTGAGTGAAGTTTAATATATTCTTTTTGTAAAACAGCCTGTTTCTGTTTTACAATATCTATTTGCTTTTCTTTATCTGTATCTATAGTTGTAATTATTTTTTCATCAAAAAGTTTTATACCCTCATACTCTTCAAGTAAAGAATTTCCTTGCATTATCTTGTAATCCAAATTTGGAAGAGTGGGCGGTGCAATATCAGAATTATTTGATTCATACTCAACTATGAGGGCAAGCCAGAAGCGAAGTTTTGCTATTTCCACAGCCCCAGGTTCTATATCAACTGCGTATATACAATTCTCAAGTGTTTCTTTTTTAATATCATAAAGGGATAGTTCTTTTTTGGTTTCATTTACTTTATAAAGAAAATTGGTATTTAGAAAATATCTTACAGAAGAAATTTCGTTTAGCATACCCATTGGAAATGCTCCTGAACCAACAGCTGGGTCAACAATCCTTACATTTCTAAGTGATAAGTCTGCCTTCTCTGCTATCTCTTTAAGATCTGGTAATTTTTTGATTATTTCAGCCTTTTTTTCATTTTCTATCAAAACAGATAAATCTGTATCTTTTATTTCAAATATCTTCCTTATCCTTTCCTCTGGAGCAACTTTTTCTGATACTAAATGCTGAATAAGACTTTCACGACACATATAGTGCACTATTTCTCTTGGAGTATAGAAAGCCCCTTTGTCCTTTCTATCTTTTATATTAAGCAAATTTTCAAAAATCTTTCCAAGCATTTCCGGATCAACAGAGATTTCTTGGTCTGATGGTGTATTTTCATCCACCGTAAAATTATATTGATCAAAAAAATCAAGTAATTTTCCAATTGTCTTGTTTGGAATGTTTATTTTTGTATTTTGCCAGTCGTAAACACTTTCAAATAGTCCCCCGTTCAAAAACGGTACTTTGCAATTACACAACTCAAAATAATCATCTTCATTTTTTTCTGCTAATGCTTTATAAAAAAGCTGTTCAAGATAGTCATTAAAATAATTTTTATTAGATTTAATACATGAGGTGTAAAGATTTCTCAAAAAAGCCTGGTCCCCAGATCCCCAATTATCCCCGCAACGCACACCGAGCCATCCTTTCTTTTGAACAAAGTATAAAAAAACAATTTGTCCCATTAATTTTTTTACAAAATCAGCCGTTGTGGAAATATTTGTATCTACAACAACATTTTGAAATTCTTTATTTTCATTAAAATCTTCAAGTGTTTCAATAAATAAATCACGATATTTTTCAAAAAATTCTTTGGTAACTTTTTCAACAGAAAATATTTCTTTTAATTCTTGAAAATTTGTAAAACTAAGTGGTGCTACATACTGTAGAAAGGTAGTGTTTGTTTGTTCTTTTGATACAAAATAAGTAAATCGTTTAAAGGTACTATAGTTTACCTTTATCCCGACATAATCAGCATAAATTAAACTGATACGAAAGTCACCCTTACTGTCATAGTATATAAAAATACCTGCTCGAGATTTTTGAAAACTTTTTAAAATCTTTTTACTTATATCATATTGTGCTTTACGACTTGCCCGTTCATTAAGGTGAGTTAATGAGCGCGCGGAGATAACGACAATGTTTGTATTATCTTCAAGATCAAAATCGCCCAATTGGTTAAAATCTACAAATTGCTTATCACTAAAGGCTGGGAGTAAGTTTTGTTTGATTCGAAAAAAATCGTGGCCTTTTAAAACATCTATCAATGATGTTGGGGAAAAATCATCAATAAGTTGTTGGAATTTTATTTGGCTCATTTATTACTATATTAATTATTTCTATTTTCAATCGCAATAACAACTTCTTGTGTATTTAACTTAGTGGCAGATTTAATTTTATCTAAATAATCAAATCCAAGATTATTTTTAAGTTCGTTTAGTGTATCTAATATCACCTTTGAATTATCTTTTGAATTTTCAATGGTAGGTAAATCAGCTAAACGACGGAGAGTAAAAGTACTCAAAGTCTGATAATCGGTAAGATCATCAAGAAGCGTGCGAACAAATGGCGCAAAATCTTGAACGTTTTCATCAAATTTTTCTATATTCTGTAGAAGAGAGTTTAAATTATTGAAAGACTTTGTCTCAATCGCCATTTGTGATGAATTTTGAACTCTCTGCTCTACAATCTTAGAATTTTCATAATTTTCCCAAAATTGATCGCTTCGTGGAATAGATTTCTCATCTGGAGTAGATTTTATTCTTTCGAGGACTTCTTCTATGTTTAAATCTCGTGCTTCTTTTTCTTCATTAATCATTCCACGCACAAAAAGAGGTCTACCTTTACGAATAAAGACAAGTAGGTCATTTTCTTTATATCTTTTAGCAACTTTAATACGAGCAGGTAATTTTTTTATTTTCTCAAGAATTTCAGGGTGTTTTATCTTAATATCATAGTAGAGACGACGAATAGTAGTAATGAAGCTTTCAGCCTCAGATGCCTCTGGGTTTTGTTGTAATTTAGTGAAAAGTCCAGCTGGTGATGGTTTCTCGTCTGGACTAAATATTTTTGAATCTTCACCAAGAGTACTGTGAATCATAAACATCTTGGCCTGCGCAATATCTCTATTTTTTACATATTCAGAACCTTGTATTGTAGGAAAAAAATTATAAATATAAAGATTTTCAAAAACCTTTTGTCCAATACGGTTTATACGACCAACACGTTGAATAACCCTTGTTGGGTTCCAAGGAATATCATAATTTACAACTGCACCACTTCTGCTAAGGTTAAAACCTTCTGAAATTTTATCAGTACCAATTAAAATAGAAAAATTATTTTCTTGCTTTTTTTGACTTGCATCAAAATTCTTAAGCACTTCACTAATACGTCCCGTTGAAGTACTTCCGTATACAGATAAAACCTTACCTGTAAATTTTCTTTCTAAATTTTCAAAAATATGTTTTGCAGTATCAGCATATTCAGTAAAAATAACTATTTTACGTTCTGGCTCGTTTTTATTTTCCTTTGTATTTAATATTTTTTCAATATGATCAGATAGAGCCTTAAGCTTTGGATCATTATCTACTAGTTTTAATGAGATTAATTCAGCTTGTATTCTTTCAAATAATTCTTTATCATTTTTTAAATCATTTAAGAACTTGTCCTTTTCCTTAAAATCTTTAATTATGTATTTTTTTGATTTTTTATCATTAACCAAATCTTCAACAGAGTCAGCTATTCTAGCGATACACTCCGCGACCTCATCATCGTCACCGTCTGAAATAGTTTCAATTAAATCTCTGTCTAAAGTAAATTTACCGTTTGTTTTATCAATAAAATCTAACGCTTTTGATGTTATGGTATGAAAATTATTTATACTTTGAGCAAATGCATTAAATGAACTTTCAAAACGTTTTATAAGCAAACGACGCATAAAATGAAATAAGCTTGTTTGAGAAATATATTCAAAATTTTCTTCTGAGCCTTTTACTGACTCACCCTCAATTAACCCTTTTTCATAAACAAATGGACGGTACATAGCCCCAGTGAAAAGACCATCTTCACTAAAGTATTTAGTAATAACCCGATCATAAAAATCTGACTGCTCTTTAGTAAGCTCAAAATAAGCTTCTTTTGGATCTGCAACTTTTGATAAGTCTTTTACCTCTTTTGAATATTCTGGGTCATTTTTTAGGTCAATTCGATTACGACGAATTACAACAGGCTCAATTATTTGACGAATTCTATTTGAAATATATCTTATACGTCCGTTTACTTTTTCAGGTTCAACAACTGTACTCTGGAAAAGAGAAACGTAATCGGAGGTCGCTTTTGCTTTTTTGTTTTTATCTGTCGAATTATAATTTTTATTTATATCACTAAGTTTTTTAAATAAATTTCTATAATCTCTAAATTCTACGGAAAGATTTGGTGCGACAGTAAGTTGTGATTTACCTGGAACAACAAACAACTTTAGTAATGAGAAGATATCTGCTGGAGAATTATTAAATGGGGTCGCTGTTAGTAAAATTACTTTGCGATTTTTACAAATCATACTTAGTAATTCATACGCTTCTGTATCTTGATTACGAAAACGATGGGCTTCATCAACAACGATAACATCGATGTCATTTCTTTCTTGAACAAAACTTAATGTTTGGCGTAAAGTAGCAAGACCACATGATCTGACATCCCAATTATATAATTCAAAATCTTCAAGATATTTTTTCCAACCGGAAGATTTATTATCATCACCAACTAATCCTGGAGGACAGATAACAAGGCCCCTTTTCCCTAATTGTTTAGCCACCATTCCTGTTATAACGCTTTTACCCAAACCAACAACATCAGCAATGATAACTCCACCAATTTCTTCAATCATCCCTAACGCTTGTGCAGTAGCATCTAATTGATATTTGTATGTTTTATATCCATTCCTTTCTAATAGTTCTTTAATTGAGCTGGAAACTTCTACTTGTGACTGAGCGTCGAGATAATGCTGAAGTATTGATACATATGCTTCAAACGGAGTTGGTTCTGCAATAAGTGTTTCTTTTTTAAGTAAATTAATTAATTCTTGTTTATATTGTTCTTTTTCAGTTATCAATATTGAATTTGCCCAAAGTTCATCAAAATATTTATCAGCGTCTTCCGTTCCAAAATCACCCAGTTCAACATTGAATTCATGTTGGTTTGAAAGTCCGGCACGAGTTAAATTACTACTTCCAGTTATAAAAACGGAATTTCTAATAGTTGCCAAATCATCCTTAATTTTAAAAATGTATAACTTTGCATGATTTGGCTCTAATGTTTTGCGAATTTGTAATTGATTATTATTAATCAAATTAATAAAACACATTATTTGTTTTTCAAAATCTTTATTATCAAATTCATCACTAGCTAAAGAGCTTCTTACAGAACTAAAATAATTTTTGATTTTTTCTCTATTAGTTAAATTATTACCATTTTCTGAATATTCAAAAAGCCCGTGAACACCTTTATCGGCATTAAGACCAACCAATACATTTATTTTAATATCTGGACGATCTTTGATACTTTCATACAATTCAGCTATTCCAGAAAAATAGAAAAAACCGACAAGAAATTTGAGTTCCTTACTGTTTCCAATCAACTCAACGAGTCGCTTTTTTAAATCCTTTCCTTTTTCGTTTGTTATAAAATTTGTCATAGTTTTCTAATTTTAGAAGCCTAGCAACATTTATTGGCACCTATTTTTGCTCTAAATCTCTTTTTATCTAATTAAATAACAGTTTAGCATTTTTTGATAGATTTTTAAAGCTTTTTTAAATAAAGATTTTTGAAAAAATAGTTACCAACTTTTTATCAACTCACCCCTCCTAGACTCCCCTAAGGGTATGCGTCATTGATTGATGTATGAATACGACACAAATGCCAGTTGGGGCTGTGGCGAGGGTTGTACAAGCCCCCATAAAGGTGAAATATTGTCTGTATGCGCGCAAGAGCATGGAGTCGGAGGAAGCCCAAATACTTTCCATAGATAGCCAGATCAAGGAAATGTTGCAAATGGCGGAGCGTGACCATCTTGAGATTGTAGAAATTAAAAAAGAATCTCACTCTGCAAAAGAAGCCGGGCAGAGACCAGTCTTCAATGAAATAGTCGATGAGATAAAGCAAAAGAAATTCAATGGTATCTTAACATGGAACGCAGATCGTATTTCCAGAAATGCCGGTGACCTTGGACGAATTGTAGATTTAATGGACGCAGGAATGTTATATGAGATACGTACCTACGGACAGAAATTCTCTAATAGTCCGAATGAGAAATTTCTTTTAATGATATTAGGAAGTCAGGCAAAACTTGAGAATGATAACAAAGTGGTAAATGTAAAGCGAGGACTCCGAGCACGATGTGAAATGGGACTCTGGCCATGCACAGCACCGACTGGATATTTTAATAGCAAAAACACAGACAAAAGGTGTCATGTGGAAATAGATCCACATCGAGCACCAATCATTAAGAAAATGTTTGAGAAAATAGCTTACGAGGGTTACAGTGGGCGAAGATTGCATGCATGGCTTAAAGACGAGATGAAGTTCAAGACTAAAAGTGGCAAGGTGTTTAGCATAAGTAATATATACATTACCCTGAGAAATACTTTCTATTATGGAAGCTTTGAGTATCCAAAAGGTGGAGGTCAATGGTATACCGGCAAACATACCCCTATTATTACTAAAGAACTTTTTGATAAAGTGCAAGAACAGATGATGGAATATACGCGAAGCGGTCCACATAAAGAATTCGCTTTTACCAGACTCATGACCTGCGGATTATGTGGATCAGGTATAACAGCTAATGAGAAATTCAAAAAACAAAACAACGGTAACATCCATCGATATGTATATTACGGATGCGGTCGGTTCAAAGACACTAATTGCAAGTCGGGTTATATGCGAGAAGAAGATTTAATTGAGCAACTTGCAGGACTGATGGATGAAATTGACCTTGATGAGATCGGGATGAAGCAGAAGATTAAAGACGAAATTGAGCGACATAAGAGATTCAATGTAGGCATACTCGGACTAAAAGAAGCAACCGTCAAAGTTGCAGATGTTGATATACGAAACTATGCAAAGCATGTTTTGCGGGGAGGTACATTAGATGAGAAACGAGAATTACTATCATGCTTGAGAAGTAGGGTGGTAATGAACAATAAACAGGTTAGAGTAAGTTAAAATTATCTAGTTCAATTTTCTAGAGAGTTCTAGATTGGTGATATAATAAAACCTAATGAAATCTTTATTAGAAAAAATTAAAGATATAGAATTAGATAAAATATCTGATTCTCTTACTAGAGAAAATAAGACTATAAGTATTGAGGAGCAATTTAAAATAATTCAGGAGAAATTTCATAATTATGACATTTCTTTTTTATGGTTATTATGTTATCCATATGAGCACGCCCCATTTGCAAAAAAATATATTGATAAAAATTATAAAAAATTTCATCAATATTTAGATTCAGGATTCCCAAAAAAACTTGCTCAAAAGGGTGGATTTAATTCACATATGTGGGAAATGGTATTGTGTGATATTCTGTCTTTCTCTGGAGAATTAATACCAAAATCTGCAGCTGGATCAGATTTTTTACTAAAATTAGAAAATGGTCAGGTCGTACAAATCGAAGCTGTGTGTCCAGACGAAGCTGACGATAAAAGTTTACGTTCTATAAAACCAATTTATACAAAAGAAGAACCCATTTTTTCTTTAGGTGGCAATATTGATGATTTAGAAAGACCTATTTTATTAAGAGCTCTTAAGGGGTTTGATAATAAATCAAAGTTAAACAAATATGAAATAAATAAACCCTTAATAATTGCAATAAATTCACACAATACCGTGGGTTTAATTTCTAACGACGACTACATTCTTCGTCGTATGTTGTTTGGACTTGGAAACCAAACAATCACAAAAAAAGCCGATGATTCTTTTGTTAATGGGTTACAATATAATCCTTCATTAAATAAGCCTGGTGAAAAAGAGTTTCCAATTGCTAGATTTTTAGATCCAAGTTATTCTCATATTAGTGGTGTCATATACACATCTCAAAGCCCATTGGGATTGGTCCCTAATGGTTACGGATGGCATAATTCTGGAGTATTTTACGCCTCTAATCCAAACGCTAAACATAAGATTGATATTGATTTTCCTTTTTTTAAGAAAATGATATGCAATACAGAGATATACGAGATAAAGGAAGCTAGTAAAAATTTTGAAGGTTTAATTTAAATATATGAATATAATAAATTTTCCTAATCCTAAAATAAATTTACCTAAAGAAATAAGAGACTTAACTGACGAAAGAAATGTTTCGTGTTTTAAAAATTTAGATAACTATGTCAAGTTAATAGCTAGGTATATCTATACAGACATTAATCTTGATTATCGACCAACAGACCAGAATTTTATCCATGCTTGGATACAGAAAATAGTGAGTGCGAATTTGCTTAGAAGTTTATATTTACGAAATGCGTTTGTTGATGCATTTAATAATAGAAACATGGTTGGTCTTTTCCTTCCATTAAAAGCATGGCTTGAGATCGTTGGGTCACTTGCTTCAATCTTGGATTTATTAGAAAAAAAACTATCACAAAAAGAACTTGTTGAAGAATTTAAACCTTATGCTCTTGGGAATAAAGGAAAAGGTACTTTAAGAGTTGGAACAGTTGATGCAAAAAATGTTGCAACAATGATTGAAAAGGCTGATAAATATATGAATAAAATGTATAAAGAAACTGGTAAAGACCTTGCCAGTGCCAAATCCAATGCTTTCTTCACTGATTTTTATGATGTAGTTAGTAATCCCTCTCATCCAAGCATAGATGCACATGATATAGTTGGTGAAATAATAGAAGAAAAAAGTATTTGGAAGGGTAAAGAACCAGCAGAAGTCAAAGATATGATAGTTACTGACTTACTTTATTACCAACCGATACTTGTAATGACGCCAGTCTGTATTCAAAATATTTGTCAGAAGATTCTTGTTTTAGAAAAAGATCATTTTGCTAAACTAAAAAGTAACAAATTCTTTGATTAATATAAACTTAATAACAAAAAAACCATAACTAGAGGTTAAAAACGAATTC
>QGNH01001404.1_pt1 | contig 29176 bp, 38 predicted proteins | sample 1735481 | NCBI WGS metagenome assembly QGNH01 (sample SAMN09239004, study PRJNA386568) | Viral metagenome, whole genome shotgun sequencing project. | reverse complement strand
AGGTATACTGAAAATGGTATAAATTATTACACATGGAGCACTTCGAGGGATGAGCGTGTCAGGAAAAGGCACCGTGAACTAAATGGAAAAGTATTTCGTTTTGATCATCCGCCTGTTGTTGATATCCATCATATGCGCAGAGCTAATCCTGGCGAAGATTTTAACTGTCGGTGTGTTGCTATACCTGTCATTAGTGACATCGAAGAAAGACGATTAGAAATGCATTTTAATTCAAAGAAAGGGAAAATCCAAAATGGAATCCTTAGATAACCAAAAAGTATCTATCGAAGTAGAAAACCCTAAGAAAATTTTAGTAGCTGTTCCGACGATGGGACTAGATTCAGATCCTAACCGTTGGCTTAAATCATTCTTAAATGTCATCAATGATATACGCAGCAATGGTTTTACCCATGCCCCTTTATTTATCCATAGGGACCATTGGTACCCCGCGATGAACAAAATATTTAACGTAGCATTTTCTCATGATTTCGATTACATCTTGCGTATGGACGATGACGTGTGGGGGATAGGTCATCAGCATTTTAGCAAATTATACGAAGCTCAAAAGGATGTCATTGGCGCGTTATATCCCACAAGGTATTTTCCTTATGTATACGCCGCGCTTAATCGCGTTGACAATACCAAAGATTTAGTTGAAGCTTACCGAGAAAAAGAAAATTTTTTGACAGAGGTCAAGGGTGAGGGTATCCAAAAAGTTGATTTGATTGGTTTTGGTATGACCTTAATTAAGGTAGAACCATTTAAATTAGTCCCTCGTCCCCTGTTCCCTGAAATAGAAGAATGTCCCGACGACACTTATTTTGCCAAAATTTGCCAAGATAATAAAATTGAGCAATACGTTCATATGGATGTAAAAATGGCACACAGGGAAGTAACACCTATGAACCGTGTTCATTTGATGAATGCCGATGCTCGTATGATGTTGGCGAACGGAATACTTAAATCTGATCCCTACAATAAGAACCCGTTTATAGATAAATTGGTTGATGCTTTTGGTGTCGACGGAACTAAAGATATCAACAAATTGATGAGTATGTAACATGGAAAAACTAAACGATGAAGAATTAGCGCTAGTGAATCTTGTCCGGCAGATGCGTAATGAACGGCAGGTGGGGAATATTACGCTTAATTTTTATGACGGCATGATGCCGGTCGTGCAAGTTTTATTTAGTTACAAAGGAAATAATTTTATTAAGACATTCTCTCAAAAAAATCCCTTGACAAAATAAATAAAAAATATTTGGTAAAATAATAAAATAGTGGTAACTTATAAATAGATCCAATATTTTATAAGATGAAAACCGCGCAAGCGTTAATCATCGCCAACTACGGCCGGGAATAATCTAAAATCAGAAGTCCCGTACAGACGCAAGTCTGTGCGGGACTTTTTTTATTTATGGAAAACCACAATGCCAAGAGCTGGCCAAAACTTAAGACAGCAAAATTTCTGACCGCCGGGCTTGTCTCTTATAAAGATGTAGATGCCGGTATTGCTCTTTTAAAGAACCAGACTATCAACGAAGCGCTTGAATCTTTTCAGGGTAAGCCCGTTATTATTGACCATTCGGATGTCACACCGGCCAACTATGAAAAATACCGTAAAGGCAATGTGGTTGCAGCACGGTTCAATCCTCAAGACGCTTGGTATTATGTTGATTTCCTTGTGGATTCTGATGAAGCTATTGATTGTATTGAAAATAAAGGTTATTCCGTGTCTTGCGCTTATAACGTGATGGATGTAGGAGCGGGCGGCCTTTATCAAGACATTCCGTACGATGGGGAGATTACTAAAATATCATTCACACATTTGGCTTTAGTGACAGAACCACGCTACGAAGAATCTAAAATCCTTAATGAAATGCCATTAATGATGGTCAATAGCAAGATACCAGCGCACAACATATCAAAACAGGAGGAACAAAACATGTTCAAATTATTCAAGAAAAATACCGAAGGAAAACAGGAAGAAGTTTCTCCTTTTGTCATGATCAATGGCAAAGAAATTAAACTGGAATCTTTAGTTGAGACTTATGTTGCCAATGAAAAAACAGGCGATATGTCAAAGTCTGAATTGTATATGGCCAAAGATGCCGATATTGTGGATGTCAACGGGAACAAGGTCTGTATTGGTGACCTTAAGTCTGCCTATATGTCCAAGATGGAAAAGGACGGCGTCGAGGATAAGAAGAACGAAAAAGAAGATGAGCAAGAAAAAGATGTAGAGAAAGAAAAAGATAAAAAAGGCAAAGCCGAAGTCGCTGTTGAAGAAGAAGAAAAGCGTGCCAAGAAGAACGATAAGGAAGAAGAAAAAGATATGAAAGAAAACGCCAAACAAAAAGGTGACGAATATTTTGCTCAATTACATCAAGCTGAAAATCGCAAGGATGTGGTAATAGACGAAACCGGTACCGCCAGATTTTCGGGAATGACTCGTCAAGAACGTGCGAATGGTTTCCGTGATCGTATTGTGAAGAACATGTCAAAATAACATTTAATTTGAATTGGAGGGTAATATTATGGCTTTAAATCTTACTCAATTTGGTATGACCCAGATTGCCGGTCAAGTCATGGACGTTAATCCTACGACGATTTCCGCGACGATAGCAAGTACGTCTAATCCTGCATCGGGATATTTACAAGCTGGGGATTTCGTATTGTATCAACCATCGGACGTTGCACAGTCTATCCGCGTTGCACTTTGCCCGTCTGGCAGCCAGTCTGATGGCGTTATCATTTTCAATGCCAAAAAGAATCAATACAACGCGTATGATTCTTGCGAAATTGCCTTGGCATCTTCAATCATTACAGTACAAGCCGGCGCTTCATTCAATCGTGGCGCATTATTGAATTATGTACCCGGTACGGTCACAGGTCAATTAGGCAGCGTTTTCTCGACGACATCGGCTGTGTCAAATGCCGAGGCTTTAGATATCGCAACGGCAGCCGGTCAAATTGTTAGGGTTCGTGTTCGTTAAATCTTTTAAAATAATCGGAGGGTATTATTATGTTAGCAACTAAATCAAACATAACGCCTGACAAGTTCGAGGCCCTGATGCAGCAAAAATACAATCGCAAGTCTTTTCGTGGACTTGAATTGTTAAATGCTGCCGGTGACATTAATCCAAACGGGTTGGCTTTTCAGTATACTTTGGACCGCCTGACTTATATTCGGTCCGGCATGGTAGAACAGACATTTTATGAAGTAAGCCCGGCGGAATATGTAGATATTATCCCAGGAGAAGGTGCTTTCGGTCAAGCTATTATCACTAATACCACGTATAAAGTCGGCACCAATTTCCAAGCTGGTAAGATTGATACAGCACGCGCTAACGCCCGTGTAAATACAGCGGATGCTGCATTGTATCCTGTCACAACTTACATCCAGAATTGGGCGATGGGTTGTGATTATACCATCTTCGATATCAACCAAGCCGCTTTCACAGGGTCGTGGGATTTGATCGAGGCCAAGCAAAGATCCCGTAAGAAATTATGGGATTTAGGTATTCAAGCAGTTACTTTTGTCGGGGATACCGATAACGCAACAAATTTCCCTGGGTTATTGACTAATTCAACGGTCAATATCAATACGACTGTTTTGAATAACATTCAAATCAGCGCACAGACAGCGGCACAGTTTGCCACGACCGTTTCGACCATCATTGGCGCATTCTTGACCAATGCGGCCCAAACAGTGTTCCCTAACACATTAATTATCCCACAAGATGATTATGCTGGTTTGGCGACACCTGTCAGTTCCACATATCCAAATATCAGCATGTTGAGTTATTTGCAACAGGCTTTTAACCAAATATGCCCAGGCGGAAATTTCAAGATCCTTCCATCCGCTTATGCTATTGGTGCGACAGCGTCCGGTGGTGGTACTATTGGCCATCATAGATATATGCTGTATCGTCGTGATATTGATACCATTTTCCAAGAATTGCCATTGGATTATACGGTGACCGCGCAAGGCACGTATAACAATTTCAATTTCCAAGATGTCGCCTATGGCCAGTATTGCGGGCCGACCATCTTGAAATACTTGGAAGTGTTGTATCTCGATTTAAATACGTAATAAGCCAGAAGCATTCACAACTCAAAAGGAGAGAATTATGGCAACGACGAAGAAGAGTATTGTCAAATCTAAATCTAATAGGATAACGAAACAAGCGGCGGCAGTACCGACCGCTCCTATGAAGATTTGGAATCAGGGCAAACGAGATTATCAGATTGATGTCGCGGATGTTGTCAAGGGTGGTGTTGAGACAACATATTCAAAAGATAAGAAATATGTCACCGTGCGGGCCGGTGAAAGATGCACCGTCACCCGTGAATGCGGTGAGCGATTATCCAAGAATTATCCATCCGAGATTATTATTTTAGAATGAGGCAAACATGCCAATAGTCAACGGTCAATGGGTGCCACCAACAAACGCACAATTCCAAGCACAATTCTTTCGTGACTTTCCGTATGCTGCTTTAGATGATCAGAATAATTTTGATCTAGTATTGCAGCAAGACATAACGAATGCCTCTAATGAAGCGGCGTCTACCTACAACGCGGGCATATTCGGGAATAATGCGGACCTGTTCTTCTATTACCTTTGGGCTCATTATTTATGCATAAATTTAAATAATGCCTCTAAAGGTATATCTGCGCCCGCGCAATTCGCTATCGAAAATTCCAGCGTTGGCAGTGTCTCGCTATCCAATCAAATCGCTGAATACTTTAAAGAAGATCCCATCATGTCCGGGCTTATGGCGACAGGGTATGGCAAGAAATATTTGGATTTTGTTTATCCGTATACGATTGGAAGCGGTATTACTTTAATCCCTGGTTGTACCACGTCAGCATGAAGCGCGTATTGAAGTTTTTGCCAGCGGGTCCTAATAAGTTTAATGTGACAATCGATAGCTCGTTGATGACGTTGATTGAAGATAAGCTTAAAGAACGATGGAAAGCACAAGTTGGCATTTTAGGGTCCGATGTTGAGCGTCAGAATTTGATACGTGTCAAATATGGTGAGAAGTCAAAGGCATGGACAGGTGAGAAATCTCCATTGACCAATGCCAAAATAGGCACGATTCACGAATTTGGAATTTTTAAGTTACATATCCCAGCACGTTCTTTTTTAAGAATGCCACTCAATTTACACTTGTTTGATGCGATTAAGCAAGGATCAGGCAAATTAGGCGAGGCGGTCAAAGAAGGCGATATGGGTAAGTTTTACGCGCTGATTGGCATATATGCAGAGAAGGTAGTGCAAGAAGCATTTGCGGCGCATGGTCCGGGGTGGGCACCTTTAAAGCCACAGACTATCGCACGAAAAGGTTCTTCGGCGCAATTGATTGATAGCGGACAATTACGTAAGAGCATTACTAGCAGGGCGGTGAAGATATGATAGGTCCCATACGTTCCGCGAAATACATTCAATTAGGCGATATATCAAGTATGCCTAATCAATACGCTGCGGTTAATCGATTATTGACACCTTTAGTATTACAACGTTTACAAATTGTAATTATTGATGGACGATCGCAGAAAGTACCTGTTGATGTACGAACTTTAGGAAGTATTCAGCCCCTCACAGATAAAGCCTTAAATGTCAAGCCAGAAGGTGAAAGGGCTTGGGCTTGGTATTATATCCATACGCTGACAAATTTTAGATTAGATGTCAATGAAAGAATATGGATTAGGGGTGAACGTTATAAGGTGATGTCGTTTAAAGATTACTCTAGGAGCGGATATTACGAATATCATATAATCGAGGATTTTGAAGATGATTCTAGGGCAGACGACGACGATTGATCAGTTAATGAATATATTAATTGAGGAGATTACTTATATCCCTAACTTTAATCCTAAACTTCGGATATTCATCGCTAACCAAGAATACAATATTCCGAAAATTAAGGGGGCCTGGATTGTTTTAAATCAAATTGGCAATAAAGTATATTCGAACCAAAACAGTACATTTATTGACACTTTTGGAAATTTTAACGAAGAGCAAGATACACTGACGCAAGACGTAATTGTTATTTCTATTATGTCGAAGAACGAAGATGCGCTGCGTTATAAAGAAGGCATTGCAATGGCGCTGCGTTCTATCTATTCCCAGCAGCAGCAAGAAGCCCAGACTTTTAAAATAGCCCAGACAATGCCCCTACAGAATCTTTCGGTATTAGAAGGCGGTTCGATGATGTACCGATTTGATGTGACGGTCAATGTATTGGCATGTTATCAATTAATTAAGAATCAAAACTTTTTCGATGCTTTTGAAACTCAAGTTGTCGTTAATAATGGTGGGACCATCATTGAAGAATTTTCGCCAAGCGTCCTTCCAAAATAAAGGAGATTAATCATGGCCGGTAATAATACCCCAGGCGTCATACCTATCAGTAGTGTGATCAATGTTTCTGTCCAATTTGCGTCGTCTGGTATCCCCGGATATAACGTCAATAATATTGGCTTATTTACGACAGATGCTTTTTTAAGCAATCCTAATACCGACTTCTGGCGTCCTTATGTCACAGCGGCTGCCGTTGGTAATGATTTTGGGTTTAGTTCTGAAACATACCAACAAGCGGTTAACGTGTTTGCTCAGCAGCCTAGCATATTGAATGGTGGCGGCCAGCTTATCATTATTCCAATTCAGACAGGTGCTATCACAGGTCTTAATGCCACACCGACTGCAGGTGGCACCAATTATAAGGTGGGGGATGTTTTATCTATCAATCAAACCGGTGGATATGGCGGATTTGCCACTGTCACAGCTACTGCTGGTGGTATTGTCACAAGTTTAAGTTTAGCGACACCGGGTATACTTTATACCACGGGCACAGGGATTGCTGTTACAGGGGGTTATGGGACAGGTTGTACTGTGGCCATTACATCTGTTGGCACCGAAACATTATTAAATGCATACAACCGTGGAAATAATTATTTATATTTTAATGGCATTATTGCGACCAACTACGGAGCGAATAGTACATGGGTAGCACTTGCTGCCGCCGTGCAAGCTAATCAAAATCAGATTTTGTTCTTACCTACTATTAACACTCTGGATATTTACGGAACATTTATTACCATCCAATTAGCTAGTGATATTAATACCCGCATGTTGTATTACGGCAGCACTGGCTTAAATGCTCGGCTATATGCCGCTGCCTATGCATCCAAGGCGTTATCCACTAATTGGTCAGGTTCCAATACCACCCAGACGATGAACTTGCAACAACTTGTCAATGTTGTACCAGATACAACCTTGACAAGTGTTATCTTAGCCGGATTGGCCGCCTGTGGTGCTGATTGCTACGCTAATTATGGTGGATCATATCCGGGTGTTGTTAGTGTCGGCGCCAATAAATATACCGATGAAGTAACCAACTTGGTATGGCTTGTCACATCTTTGCAGGTTGCCGGTTTCAATGCTTTGGCAACGGTAGGTACAAAGATTGCTCAAACGGAAGCGGGCATGTCATTGCTTAAATCGTATTACCGAGCGGTACTCAAACAAGCTGTATCAAATGGTTATTTAGCACCGGGCTCTTGGACTAGTGCTGACACTTTTGGCAATCCAACCAAGTTCTTGGCTAATATTACAGGCACCGGATTTTACATATATTCAGCACCTGTCAGTCAGCAATCGACAACGGCCCGCGCCGCGCGTCAAGCTCCTTTAGTCCAAATTGCAGGCAAAGAAGCAGGGGCAATTCAAAGCGGCAGTATTTTAGTTACAATTAATCAATAAGGAGATTCATATGCCTATAGCGGCCTCTGTTGGAAAAGACGTTTTCTCTCTCAATGGGAGGATACTTAATAATTGGGGAGATGGCGATGTCGTTAAATTAGATATCCCTGAAGATTTATCCACGATGTCAACCGGGAAACAGGGCAATACTATTTACGGTTACAATTATAAGGGTAAGAATATCAAGATTGAAATTAGATTGATTTTGGGGTCTGCTGATGATCAATTCATCCAAGGGCTATTATCTACTTATAATTCTAACCCCGCAGCCTTTCCTTTGATGAATTTTGAGTTTGACAAAAATGTTGGTGATGGTACCGGCGCCATCAATCAAGTTATATATCAAGGTATTGGCGGGGTATTCTCTAAACAACCATCGGCCATGGAAAATGCAGCCGGTGAAACAAACCAAGCGATCGTCACCTGGATGTTACAATTCGCCGATGTTAACCGAAGCATCAATTAAGCTTGAGTGGGAGGATGACGGGATGGAAACAAAAACGCTACCATCTGGGGCAGTATTGGAAATAAGCATGGCCGAGTTTGAGGTGGGGTTGGCTTTGCTCGAAGCGGTCGCACGTGATTTAGAAATGGTCAAAAGTAATAGTGATGCCATTGAATTATTGAAGAATGTAATTGCTCGGGCAATATCATCGCCCGGCATTAAACAAGCATTGCAGCCATGTTTTGGACGTTGCAAATATAATAATCGTCCTGTCAATAATGCTTTATTTCAGGATGAGAAGATACGAGAAGACTATCTCCTGATAGTCAAGGAGGTGTTGGTGTTGAACCTACGCCCTTTTTCGAGCAGCCTACCTTTAGTGTTGAAGGATATACAAGGCCAAGTGGGCGAAGACCTAATATCAAAATTAAGGTCGACACAGCAGTAGGTATCAGTGTCAAATTGGCAAATGTGTGGGGATGTCGACCAAGTGAAGTTCTTCAAGAGCGCACGGACCTTGTCATCGCGGGACTCATTTACGAACGATTCAAAATGCAATACGAAAATAAACAAATCGAATTAGCTAATCAAGGTGCGTTATGACGGGCGGCGAATTAGTATTTGATATTTTATTTCAGTCGGACACGAAGAAACTTAAGGACTTGATTAAGGATCTAAGTGATCTGAATTTAAATAGTATCATATCCTCTCTAGGATTAAAAGGTTTAGTTGACGGTATCACAAAAGTCGTGGATGAGGCCGAGAAATTATCCCTATCATTTAGAAACCTGATGGGTATTACGGGTGTATCATCGACGGTATTTCAGAAGTGGGACAATGCCGCCAAAGCTCTTGGTATTTCAGCGGGAGTATTGCCTAATACCCTTGCGGACATTCAATCATCCATCATGCAATTGCAAACGCAAGGTACCGGCAAAGCAACTACATGGGGCGCTTTGTTAGGTATTGACCCGCGTGGGATGCAAGATCAACCGGAAGAAGTATTACGCCGAATATTACAAAATCTTGAAGGTGTGCGCGATCCTGCAATGCGCCGGTATTTATTGCAGACAGCAGGTCTTAATGAAAATTTAGTGTTGATGATTGGTCATTGGGAAGATGTTCAGAAGGCCATGGCAAACTCTGAACGCGAGATGAACCAATTGTCAGCCTTATGGAAAGTATTGACCAATATCGCAAGTACTTTTGCAAGTATTATAATTTCTATAGGTGCAATTTTAACCCCGGTACTTGGCCCCATATCACAGATTGTTTTAGATATTGTCAACGGGTTTGAATCATTGCTTATGACAATACCTAAATTGGCCAGTGCCTTGGCTAGTGTCGCGGTAATTCTAGGTGGTATTGCGCTTGCGATGACAGCAATAACAGGGGGTGTCAATTTAGCAGCTTTAGGTATTACAGGTGGCATCTTAGGCGCTAGTGCTCTAGCAGGTGTTTTATTACCACAGTTTAATCCTGGCGGTAACAGCACGGATAATAGCGGGGATATTAACGTTAATAATAATTTTAACGTCAATGGCGGCAATCCTGATGATGTACAAGACGCGGCCCATAAGGGCCTTTATAATGCTATTCGTGATGCCCGGAATATGGGCGGACAATCGAATATATGAGTCAAGTTAATTTCTCCCTAAGTAGTGCCGTCGCCCAATCGATTGGCTCGACAACTGATCTAATATCAAATGTCGTAAATTCCTTTATTGTCTCGCCTTCTAGTGCGCCTCCGGGGATCAATGGTTTTGTATTTGATAGCATTGGCCCCGAAGAAATACATTTGCAAAGTGATATTACCGATAGTTACTTAGAGACTAATTATGCCATTCAAGACCATGTGGCCTTAAAGCCTGTCAAGTTTACTTTGACAGGGTATGTCGGTGAATTGACGGATATTTTTCAAGTAGAAGCCGAGAATCTCTTAACACCTGTTATTCAACTATTATCACCTGGAGCACTTATCCCCAACTGGAACGCACAGGACGGACAAGCTTATGCGGCATTGGCACAGGCCAATAATATTGCACAAACCGTCATTAATAATATTACAAGCGTAGCATCCCTGATAGGACAATTACTACCGACGTTGACTAAACAAGAACAGGCATATTCTATATTTTATAAGTTTTGGAGTACACGCACCTTATGCACCATTCAAACACCTTTTGGTTTATTGACCAGTATGATGATCGAAGACGTGCGTCCTGTACAGTCGGAAAAGACGACGCTCTATAGCGAATTTCAAGTGACATTTAAGCAAATTAACACGGTCAGTACATCCGTAACATCAACGGTTGGCAACCCAAACCCAGCGGGATCGGCGACACAAACCAGTCCCCAAGCAACAGCTCAAGCCTTGACGGTGCAATCACCTGTGACGCAAAATTTCCCTAATCAGATCCAATCAGGAATTACGGATGGGGAAGCATCGGGGCCAATGGTCAATGCGTTGACACCTGTTCCTAATCTCCCGGGCGCGAGTAGCACGGGCGTACCTTTAGAGCCTAATACGAATATTCCAATTGACGTAGAGAAACAGGTTATTCCAAATCCGGTAATTTCAGGAACTTTGCCGGTCGCCGTTAAGACGCCCCAGATTAATCTAATAGCACCGCAAGTGCCGTTCCAACAGATGGAAATTTCTCCATTTGTCAATAACAATATGCTATGACAGAAATCACCGGTATCACCTTAGAGGCTAAACAAAATTTTACCCTAATCCTAGAGGATGGCAGCCAGGCGCCGCTTTACATGGAATATATTGACCAAAATTATGGATGGAATATGAGCGTATCATATCCTGGTTGGAGTGGAATTACCTATCAGCGCATGACGGTCAATGCAAATATGTTGCGTAGATGGTCCAATATTATTCCATTTGGGTTGGCAATTATTACCAATGATGGTTATGAGCCCATTCTAATATCTGATTTTTATAGCGGCAGGGCAAGTCTATTCTTATTGAATGCTGATGATGTGCAGACGTATGAAACGTATTTACAATCATTGAGCGGAATACCAAGATAATGGCTGTTAAATTCAATCGTAATTATACGCTGGAAGCACAGCTCAATGACGGTACTTTATTGACGATAAGTTATCCTTTGACCTTGGACTTTAGCATTACGCGCCAAGCATGGTCATCGACCAACAGGTGTCAATTCAGGGTGAAGAACTTAAATCCCGTGCATCGTCAACAGATATTTCGCGACCAGTTGGATTTAACAGATTTTCGTTCTTTGAAATTATCAGCCGGATACGGACCACCACCATGGCCTCAAATATTCAATGGTAATGTGAATCAAGCATATTCTTTTAGAGAATCGGGATCAACCGATTTTATTACCGAATGGCTAGGGTGGGATTTTGGATATCCGATATCAACGGCATTTTCGAATGTCACCTTGGCCGGTCCCGTAAGTCATCAGCAGGTTGTAAATCAATTATGTAATGACCTGGTCAAGTGTCCAATGGTTCAAAATCCTAATATGACAGGGGGTGGCCAACCTAATGGTTTGGCTGTTGGCTATGTGAGCAATTTTGATGACAACACCAACCGCACAATATACCCTAGAGGAAGGACTTTATTTGGCAATAGTTGGCAATTATTACAAAGAGAAGTAGGTGGATGCGCTTTTATAGAGAATGGCCAAATTAATATATTACAGAATTCTGATGTGCGTGGTGGTGGTATTCCGAACATTGATTATACAACCGGGTTGTTAAGCCCTCCTCGTCGTACAGAAACTTATTTGGATGTAGATTTATTATTTTCGCCAGGTCTATATTGCGGGCAATTGGTTAATTTAACATCCCAAAGTTCCGGTCAGTTTAACGGACAGCATCAAATTTTAGGTATTACCCATAAAGGAATTATTTCGGGGGCTGTCAATGGTAAATGCGTCACCACCTTACGCTTATTTTATAAGGTAGCGTCGTCAACATCGACGGGTACGATTAATAGTATTGCCAACCCAGGGTTACCAAACCCTATACCGGTTGAAGGGGTTTTAGGATGATTCCACCACTTAGCAAAATATCACAGACACTTAATCCAGATGTGAATCAATATTTGGAAATTAAGAAGAATGAAATTAAGGTTGAGATGAATTGTATTGGGGTCGGGACCGTGCAATTATTTAATCCATTAGATCAGACCGTAACCATATCCTTGAATTATTTGAGGACCATTTTAGGCACCGGGGCGTCCGACACATCGAACGATTATTTTGCAAATAATACCACTATTACCTACCCCCAACTGGTAAAATGTCCATTATTGATAAACTCCGGTGGCCCTGGCTATTTGACATTCCCTGTCATTAAAGGTGATGAATGTGTCATTTTTTTCAATGACCGCGATATAGATAATTGGTTTACGACAGGCACCCAAAGCTCAGCACCTAATAGCGCACGTATCCATGATTTGAATGATGCCCTTGTTTTTGTGGGTGTCCGGTCGTTAGCGCGTTCATTGCAAACATACAACTTGAACGGCCCCGAACTTGGCAATGGCAATGCTAAAATAGCCGTAGAGGATCGTATCAAAATTAGCGTTGGCGCGACCACTTTAGGACAAGGAATAGATGATTTAATTCAAACTTTAATAGTTTCCGGAGTTTTTCCTAGTTCTATTACGACAGCTTTGGCAGCAGTACAGGCAACAATTGACGAGGTAATTAAGTGATCATACGCGCTTTGGATAGCAATGGCGATATAACCTTTGGACAAGGCCAACAGAATTATTTAGTGAATCAATCCGCTTTAGCTTTAAATATTCAGACACGGTTACTTAGTTTTTTAAATAATTGCGTATGGGATATGTCGTCTGGCATTGACTGGTTTACATATTTACGTCAGCCTAATAATCAGAATCAAATAATTATCTCTGTACGCACATGCCTACTTCAATCCTTTGGTGTCTTAAAGGTCAACACGGTTAATGTTAATGTGGTAGGCCGGCATATTGCGCTTGCCTATAACGTGACCACAATATATACAAGTAATTTTTCTGCGGTTTTGCAGAATTTAGAGGAGCTATTACTCAATGCCAACAGCCAATCTAATTAACGCCTCTGGAATTCAGATAGAGCAATATACCGATATTGTGACCGATATTCTAAACGGGACAAGCCAAACGCCCGGTCTTTACTCCATATTTGGACCCACAATTAATGTGGCATCAAATACACCCGATGGCCAATGGATTAATTTACTTGCGATGTCTAAGCTCAATATGGAGCAATTCGCACTTGCCATTTATCAATCATTCGATCCAGATCAAGCTGTTGGGACAAGTTTAGATAACATTGCTTATCTAAACGGCCTCTACCGGAAGCGTGGCACATATACTCAAGTGCAGATTGTGATGGTAACTAGTCAATCTGTCAGTTTAACCGGACTTGACAACTCGGTCCAGACGCCCTTTGTTGTGGCAGATGGCAACGGCAATCAATACAATTTGATAACATCCGCAGTCGTCGCTACAGGCACGTATACCCTTAATTTCCAAGCGGCCAATATTGGTTTTGTACAAGCCATTCAAAATACCATTACCGCGATTGTGACACCTCAGTTAGGCGTCTTGACCGTCAATAATCCTTACCCTGCCTATAGTGTGGGCGCCACCCAAGAGACGGACGGACAACTTAAGACGCGTCGCCAACAGTCAACCGCCGGAATTGCAACACATAAGGCCATGGCATTATATGCGGCCTTGAACCAAATCCCAGGCGTTGAACAAGCGGCTGTCTATGAGAATAATACCGCGACAACCAACGCGCTCAATGTACCACCCCATTCCATATGGCCCATCATCGTAGGTGGAACATCTTATTTGATTGCCGAGACTATCTATGATTACCTAGGGGATGGATGCGGCAATAAAGGGTCCAACTCTTATAATGTCGTTCAAATAGATGGTTCGCTATTTACGGTCTATTATGATTTTGCTTTACAGGCACAGTTATATATTAATTTAAATGTTGAATCATTATCATCGGGGTATATAGACGATGCAAGCTTAAAGACATGGATTGCCAATAATTACATTTTAGGTATCAACCAAGTCGCTGATATAACGACTCTCACAGCGCTTATCAAAAGTTATAATCCGCTTCTTTTAGTGACATCGGCGAGTGTATCTCGGGACAATATTAATTTCTATAATTCGATATCGACACCGGCGGTAAATTATTATTTTGTTATTCAGACGACCAACATTACAGTGACGAATACTTAACATGACACCATTGCAATTACTCCAGTTGTATTATGTTGGTCTTCTGATAATTCAATACGCGGGTTTGCCTAAGTTTACGCAATTCATTGAATTGGTTGTCAATCAATCCCTATGTGATGGATTATTTTTATCATTACAGACATGTTTTAATTTAAATACAGCGATAGGCGCTCAATTAACAATTATTGGTGAGATCGTCGGTGTTCCACGAAATGTCTATGGCATTCAACCCTATGCAACCTATTTTAGTTTCACACGCGCTTTAGGTGAGCCTGCAAGCATTGGATTCAATCGAGCGACGACGCCAATTGATCCAGATTTCTTTTTAAGGGCCCAGGTTAATGCCAGCTATACGCTTAGCGATTTTGAAATGATTAATTTAATTAAATTAAAAATAATATATAATAATACATATTCCAGCTTTAAAGCTTTAAAAAATGCGTTATACAATACTTGGGATGGGGCCATTGATATTACGGTCCCATTAGCATCAGGCCAGTATTTTAACTTTACCCGTGCGTCTGGTACGCCTGCAAGTAATGGATTTAACCGGGCAACGACACCGGTCGATACAATCCATTTTCAAAGGGCTAACCAAAACACGATTATGATTATCAATTACAATATCAAACAGCCCTATTATATCACAGCGCAAGTAGCACAGTTTTTAGATATTCTTCCCCGGTCCATGGGAATTTATGTGACGGTAACATTTATTTAAAAGGAGATTCTGATGGCCAAAATACCAAGAGCAACATTTAAACAGTTTGCGGTGAATGTCAATGCAGCGTCCGACATTTGCCAATTTGGTTCACCCGCAACGGGTAGCCCTGTTTATACCGCGAACATTGCGACATTGCAATCTTTGACCGCCTATACAACCGGATGGGCTGCTGAAACTATTGCCAGCAATAGGCCCTTCCTGGAAGACATGAATGCCGTATGCTATGTGTTTGCTTATATGTTGGCCTATAGTTTTCAAATGGGAATACCAGAATACGATGCAGGTACCACATATTTTATTAACAGTGTAGTTCAGTATAGTGGTGTGTTATATCAGGTAATTAATGACAACTCAGGAGCGGGCATATCAGGAACACTTCCGACCAATACAACTTACTGGGGAACTCTTAAAGTTTCGGCACAGTTGGGCGCAAGGACTACTTCAGCAACTGTATTTGGTGGCAGCGGAAGCATTGTTGCAACCATTATATATCAAGCCCAGACAGATGGTATTATTTCAGCAAATATAGGCGGATCTACCGCTGTTACTGGAAATATATTATCAGACTCTAGTATGACCCCTAGTTATGTATTAGATACATTAGAAATTAGCGGGCCTGCCGGTACCATTAACTATGTATTAAAAGGGGAAGTTAGAAAAGGTGACTACTTACAGATTAATGTAAGTGTGGGTACTTTGAACAGCGCTTCATGGCAGCCCATAGGAGTGTAATTAATGAATGATCCTTGTCAAATTCCAATAGAATTCTATGCCGGAGAAACATTTATACCGCCGCCAATTTTATGGTTGGATGTATATTCTTTCCCTATTGACTTGACAAATTATAGTGCTTTGATGACGGCGCGTCATACGGTAAGCACAAATGATCCGCCGTTATTCATAGCATCAAGCACAATCGGCCAAATCATTTTAGGCGGGACGCTTGGGACGATACAAATTTACTTGAATTCGAATTTGACAATGAACTTGCCTAATCCGTCATGTAATTATTACGATATTTGGGTTTACTCACCAGCAGGGGCGGCGACACGATTATTTGGTGGCCCTCTAATTGTCAAGCAGCCTGTCACACGTGCTTGAGGGAGGACTTGATGAAACAAATTGTAGTGCAACAATTTCTATTTCCCGCAATCACATTACAGGCCGGAGGTTATGTTATGGGAGCCCCCATTGCTTTTAGTATGACAGCAACAGTGGATGGTCAGACTGTTTTTACATTACCTTATGTGCCATCTACCATTATTTGTCTTTTTATTATGGGTATTGGTCAAAATATTTTAACCGGCGATTATACGCTTATGGGCAATATAGTTACTTTTAATCAAGGTATCCCACTTGGATATACCGTATTTGGAGCCCTCCAACTATGAAAAATAAATTATTGATTCTTATGGTTGCTTTGTTTTTCGTGACAGGTGTAAGTATTAAAGGGCAGGCCATTACCATGGCGCCGGCCAATTTAGTATCAACGACGACCGCTAATTTCCATAATTGCTTGAATCATTTTTCCAAGGATGTCCAAACATCTTTAGATAATATTGACGTATGCTTAGGTAATAGCATTCTTGGGTTATGGACACAAGTAGGAACGGACATTTACAACAATAACGCGAATGGGAACGTTGGTATAAATACGACAGCACCCGCCGCTCAATTAGAAGTAGATGGTGCACTTTATTTAAACACAGCTAATATGCGCATATTTGTGAAATCGCCTAATGGTAGCTGTTTTGTATGGACAGTTGATAATAACGGAAATATTATTTCATCGCCAAGTACATGCCCCACTAGGTCAAGTGGTGCTAATTTATTATATTTAGGACAACAATTAACCTATTTAGGGCAATCATTAACTTATTAAGGAGAATTCAATGGATAAGAAAATAGCATTTTTACTTGTAGCTTTACTCATACCCTGGATTGCCCATGCCTCTAATTCATTAGAAATAAGCACCCCTGGGACCAATATTGGGATCAGTACCGTGTCTCCTAATAATACTTTAGGAATTAATGGCGGGGTTGCGGTAGGTTCTTATAGCTATACCAATACAACAGCCCCTACCAATGGCGCCATCATTCAAGGGAACGTTGGTATCGGATCACCTACACCCGGTCAACAGCTTGATGTTTCGGGTACCGTGCGCGGTACCAATTTTACCGCAGGGGCCGGGGGTATCACTTTAGGTGGTGTGACCATTAATTCATGGTCGGGTAGTGGTCAATGGGCTAGTAACGGAAATAATATTTATAATTCCAACTCCGGGAATGTTGGTATTGGTTCTTCGACACCTGCCCAAAAGCTACTTGTAGATGGTGGTGGCATTGCAGCAGAACTAGTTAATAAGGGATATGAAGAAGTGTTCCCTCAACCAGCTGCTTTAATAACAGATGGTCAAAATGAAATTCAATCTCTAGCTGTTTGGATGAATAAATTGTATGTAGGATATTTTATTAATTCAGGTAATTCTGGTGATTCAGATCATGATCAGGCTCCTATTTATGTTACCGATGGTAACACCCTAACGCCATATTTTAATATGGGGATTGGCCCTAGTTTTTTAGCTCCATCATACTTGTATCCATATGGAGGAGAACTTTACGCTGGAAGTCAGACTGGATACTATAATACAACCATTGGAGATGTTGGCAACGATGCTACAGGGTGTATTTGGAAAACAAATAGCCAAGGGACTGTTAGTAATTTGTTAGAGTTTCCGGGGACAAAATTTACTTCGACCACATCTAAAGTGACCTTCCCAACTACTGTACACAATCAAATATCCGGATCAACTGCATATAGTGTTGAGTTTTACGGACGTATTGATGACATGGGCCGTGGCAGTGCCGGCAATGGTAAAATATTCTATAAACTCAATGGAACTACTGCTGGTGTATCCTTCCAATTATATAGCACTACACCGGCACCATATTATGCCAATACACCTAATTATGGTCTGACTGTTTCTATTGATGAGGGTGGTACCACAAAGACAACAACGACTACTTCAACTGCATTCCAAATTGGTCTTAACCATGATTTTATATTCTCATGGACATCAGGTTCCGCACCCCATATTTATGTGGATGGCGTAGAAGCATCGTATTCTTCAACGACGCCGGTAACCACTCCTTCTAATGACACATCGGTAAACGCTGTCCTAGGAAATAATTCATCTGGGACCGCTGGGTTCTCAGGTTCATTTAGAAGGTTAAATATTTGGAATAATTATGCTTTAACATCCAGTGATGCAACATCATTATCTGGTGGTGGATCAGCGGCTCAAAGTCCTACCGGCTCGTATTTGTTCACAGAAGGAACAGGAACGGCAACCGCAGATTCCTCTGGTAATGGCAATACGGCGACTATTGTTTCCCCTGTATATTGGAATACTAACTTAATGGATGTGGTTTATTGCCCAGGGGATTGGAATTTGACAGCATTCCAAGCGTTTAAAGGTAATCTTTATGCCAGTTCTTCCTATGTTAAGGGTACTATTACAAAATATAATCCTATTACAAATACTGGAACAAATGTATATACAGGCTCGGGAGGATATACAGCGGTTAATTATATGTTTGTTCACAACGGGATATTATTTGCTTCCATAGCTGGAAATCTAGGAGGGATTAAGCATGAGATTGTTAGTTCTCCTGATGGTGTAACTTGGACAGTAGAAGCAAGTGGATTGAACGCTAGCGGAAGTAATTTTGGGGAGTATCTAGGAAAATTAATGGTAGGTGAAAATGTTTCTGTTATAGATTTTCGTAATGATTCAACTGGTACCTGGTACAGCGTTTCAAATAATTTACCGGCATCAAATCTGCAATGGTCATTAATACCATACAATGGGTATTTATTAAGTGATGCCACCCAAGGTGGGGGGGCACAATTTTATAAATCTTTTGATGGTGTACATTGGACAACTGATTATACAATCAATGATTCTACCCAAACAGAACCATATATAGCGGCAAATTATAATGGTTCTGTTTATTTCGGTTTAGGGTTTACAACGAATACTTCAGCTAATCTTTGGAGAAAAACGGACTCAGTAGGTGAGCAAACAGATTACATTAATACGTTCTTAAATCGCATGAGTAAGTATAACTATAATGGATATAACTATCCTGATGATCCTTCTTCATTGGCTATTAGTTCTCCCGTTGTGTTTGCTTCCAATGTTGGAATAGGTACAGCTAATGGTAGCGGAGCATTGGTTGTCAGTGGCAACGTAGGCATTGGCACATCTTTACCTAATAATATAGTAGATGTTGAAGGATCAACTAATGGAGGTCTCCAAGAAATATTGGAAAACAATAGCACTGGAACATCCGCTGATGCTTCATTTGAAGTTGCAAATACTGGTTATCAATTCGAGAAATTGAATCTAGATTTGCCAAGTCCAACCAATACAGGAACAACGATTGGAAGAAACAATAATGAAATAGCTTTTTTAACTGAGCAGTTCGTAAGCACTCCAAGTCTTGCTGGTAATGGAAGGGATATTGGAGTCATAAATCTTAACCCAAGAGATTTTTATATTGTTCAAGGGGGACACTATGCAACGGGATTTGCTTCAACTGAAAATTTAACGCTTAGTGGTGAGACGGGTAATCTTGGTCTTAAAGATACATTACCTCAATATTCTATGTCACTTGGCGGCAATACCGCCGGTACTATAGGTATGGAAAGAGAGACCACTGCAACAACAGGCGGAAATGCACTGACGATTAATGCTGGGGGCGGAACAGCGTCAGGAGCTATAGTATCAATTAACCCAACTCCTACAGCTGCTGGGACAGCATATTATTATGGAGATATCTTAAATATTACTGGCTGTGGCGGAAGTGGTGGTCAAGTGGCAGTAAGAAGTTTAACTGTAAATTATAGTACAAACCCCGTGGCAGAATTTAAATTACTATCCCCAGGGAAGGGATATTCTGTTTCTACAGGATGCTCCACAAGTGGTGGTCATGGTACTGGAGCAACTGTTTCAATTACCGCGGTCAATACGTCTTCAAATGTTAATGGCGGTAATTTAACGCTTTCTTCTGGTGTTTCGGTAGGTACAGGAACATCTAATGCTTATATTCAAGTCTACCCAGGGAATGTAGGCACTAGCACTTCTGATAATAGTCCAATAACAGCTTTAACAGTAATAGGATCATCAGGTAATGTAGGTATTGGTTCGCCAAATCCTGGACAAATCCTGGACGTTGCTGGTACAGTGAGAGCAACAGCCTATTATGGGGGAAGCACCGCTGGTGTCACTTGCTCCGGTAGTCCAACATCAAGCTTCACCAGTGTAAACGGAATTGTGACCCATTGCTAATGAGCCACGAAGAAATTAAAACTACAGTTATTCTGGTCGGTATTGCTATCCTGGTGTTAATGGTATGGACTATCACGCCCATGCTATTATCACCAGGATTAGCCGGTCAGATAGGAGGCGTATGAGAAGAGCAATATTTTGGGTCATTGCATTATTTTTTATCTGTATCGGTTTTAACGCTTACAGCACATCTTATAGCGTCACTAATGGCAATCAAATCGCTGTAGATACAAGCGGAGATACCCAAGTCAATAATCTCAAAATAACATCTATCACCGGATCAACGCAGTGCTTACACACGGACACTTCCGGTAATGTAACAGGTACAGGTAGCGATTGCGGAAGCGGTGGTGGAGGTAGTGGAACTGTTACTAGTATTACAGCATCCAGTCCTTTGACGGGGGGAACGATTACAACAAGTGGCAGCATTGGTATCCCTCAAGCAACGACTTCAGTTAGCGGATATTTAACCAATAGCGATTGGACAACCTTTAATGGCAAACAGGCTAACTTAAGTTTGGCTGCCGGCACCTATGTAAATGGCGATGTCTGTACTTATTCTAGTAGTGGGACTTTATTGAATTGTAATACGACACCTAGTGGTAGTGGCACCGTCACAAGCATTACAGCATCAAGCCCATTGACAGGTGGGACCATTACGGGGTCTGGTAGCATTGGTATCCCCCAAGCAAATGGGTCAACCAATGGATACTTAGCATCCGGCGATTGGACAACCTTTAATGGCAAGCAATCCACTTTAAGTCAAGCAAACGGTTCAACGAATGGATACCTAGCATCCGGTGATTGGACAACCTTTAATGGCAAACAGGCTAACTTAAGTTTGGCCGCAGGCACTTATGTAAATGGCGATGTCTGTACTTATTCTAGCAGCGGTACATTGCTCAATTGCAATACCACACCAAGCGGAAGCGGCACTGTTACTAGTATCACGGCGACAAGCCCATTGACAGGTGGTACCATTACGGGGTCTGGTAGTATCGGAATTCCAGCGGCCACAACATCTGCCAACGGGTATTTAACATCAACTGATTGGAATACTTTTAATGGCAAGCAAAGCAGTCTAAGCCTGGCATCAGGAACATATACCAATGGCGGCGTATGTACTTATACTACGTCCGGCACATTACTTAATTGCAACAGTTCCTATGCCCCCCAAACATCGGGAAGTTCCATTCTATATGGTAATGGTTCGGGCGGTTTCTCAAATGTTACGGTTGGAACGAATTTAACATTTTCGGGTGGAACATTATCAGCCAGCGGGGGCAGTGGGTCGGGGACAGTCAACAGCGGTACCGCCAATCAAGTGGCATATTACAACACTACAGGTACCGCTGTATCTGGAAGCAGCATACTACAGGTAGTAGGGTCAAACGTAGGTATTGGGTCAGCCACACCTGGCGCCACCTTAGATGTCAACGGTACAGTTAATTTGACCAATTTGACCGGTACAGGGGCGTCTAGTGGTTTATCGAATTATCTTCCCACAAACTTAGGTATTGGTTCAACGTCACCAGGGCAAGCGTTGGATGTTAACGGAACAGTTCGCGCAACTAACTTTAGTGGCGCCGGTACATCATTGACAGGTACCGCCGCATCTTTGACAGCGGGTAATGTAACCACCAATGCTAATCTAACCGGTCCGATTACAAGTTCAGGTAATGCTACATCGATTACGGCACAAACTGGTACGGGTACCACTTTTGCTATGCAAGCCTCTCCTAGTTTTACGGGTAATGTTGGTATAGGGACAACAGTCCCCGGTTCTGCATTACAAGTTAGCAATACAATATCCTTTGCTAGTGAGTATAGTAACGGTAATTCAGGTACAGCCCTAACTGTCAATTGGAATAATGGCAATCGCCAAAAAGTAACAATGTCAGGCAATTGCACATTTACTTTCACAGCACCTACGTCAGGGGTAGCTAATGTTCTTTTGGAACTTGATCAGAACGGTACCGGAGGCTATACCGCAACATGGCCGTCCACGGTATTCTGGCCGGGTGGATCAGCACCAACACTTTCAACTGCCGCAAATGCAATTGATATAATAACATGTTTTTATAACAGGACTGATTATTATTGTACCGGTTCAATGAATATGCAGGTGTAAAAATGAGACTACTACTTAATATTTTTTTAATGACTGCTTTAATATTAGCAGGATCTTTGCCTGCACAAGCCCAGACTACCACAAGTTTGACAGGATGGTGGAAATTTGACGAAGGAACAGGCACAACTTCTGCAGATAGTAGCGGTAATGGATATACACAAACTTTAAATGGTTCTCCGTCGTGGGTAACAGGTAAATATGGGGACGCATTAACATTTAATGGTTCATCACAATGGACGGAAACTTCGTCAAATGTCATAACTATTGGGGAAGGTTTTAATGGGACAGTAACTTTCTGGGCAAAAGGCACAGGGGCTGCAGTATCAAATAACCGTACTGGCGGGAGTAACCCAGGAGAAGGTCAAGTCAATATTTCGGGTACAGGACAATTATCTTATACCGTAGATACCAATTCAGGGCCGCCATACACATATACTTATACTACAACAGCCACCTCAACTACAACAGCATGGAATTTCTACGCGGTACAAATCAATGTCCCTACATCTTCTGGAAATATGGTAGGTGTCGCTTACATAAACGGTATTCCATATTCTTTTAGTGTGGCTATAGTAATTAATGCGACAAATGGAAATTACCAATTAATTGATGTCGGAAGATACCGAAATTTTACTTACGGCACAACATATTTTACTGGCGCAATTGATGATGTCCGTATTTATAATCGCGCCTTATCACAGGCCGAAGTATACGAAATATACGAAGGTGGAAATATCAACCCAATAAGCGAATCTTATTAAAGGAGATTTGTGCTAAAATTAATTTTAATATTTTTTCTTATAGCATGTTCATCCACCTTTGCAAGTGCTTCCACTTGGTATATCCGCGATGGAGGATCTACCCCTACCAATTGTACCGGACAAACAAATGCAGTTTATCCCGGCAGTGGTACCGGTGTTGCATGTGCCTATTCTAACCCAGGATACGCTCAAGGCTATTTCTGTACCAACGGCGGCGGATCATGTAGTGGCGCAACCAACCAGCTATCATCCAGTGACACGGAATATATTGACGGAGACAGCGATGTCAACCCCGGCCAGCAAGCCGTTTATCAAATAGGGTACGGATCTCCTCAAATGCCTAGTTGCACATCCGGTGACAATTACGATTGCACATTAGGAAATCTCCCTGCTGGAACGAGCGGAAATCCTACTCAAGTCATCGGAACAGGTACTCATCGCCCCATGTTATTGTCAGTTGATTTTCCCTACCAGACATTCAATCTGGGCAATAATTATTTGACATTGCAAAATGTAGAGATTACAGATAATCAAGCCTGTGCCTATAATACGATTGGCGCATCATATGCATGCGCCCGCTATGCGGACGGCATCAACATGGGGGGTAGTAATATCGTAATGAACAATGTCTACGTCCACGGAATGTCACGGTATGGTGTTGTCACAGGAACAATGGGGAATTTCACATCTACGAACCTGTGGGTAATAGGAAACGGTTTCGGGGGTATGACTATCGGCAATGGCGACAGTTCGTCTGTGACCGGCACTCTCACCTTTAACCAGCCAATTATCGACTGGAACGGTTGCGTCGAAGCATATCCTTTGACAGGTGGTATAGAAAATACTTCCAATTATTCCAATTGCACCGGACAGCAGCAGGGCGGATACGGCGATGGTTTGGCCTTTGGTCCTTCTGGCAATCAGAATGCGGGTAATTGGACGATCATTGGTCCGGGTTCCATTAGCTTTAACACACAAGATGGCCTGGATACTTTACACGGAAATGGTAATGGCACGATCCAAATAGACAAAATGCGCTTTGAAGGGAATGCAGGTAATCAAGTAAAAATTAACGCCCAGACAGGAATATTGACCAATAGTTTAGTCATAGGAGATTGTGGGTGGTGGTATGGCGCTACCCAATCGGCATCGGGTGCTATGCAGCCTAATGGCGATACCTGCCGTGCGGCTGGGAACACTATATCTTATTTTACAACAGCAGGGGCCGGAACTACAGACACATTTTACAATAATACCATCGTAGGTACCGGAAATGTAGTTTTTGTCCAAAATAATACCTGCGATACCACCGATGTTCTGACAATCAAAAACAACATTATAAATGGCGGTTATGATTGGACCAATGACACTACTTGGAATGGCGGTGGTAGCAATGGACTCACCGCTTATCAATATTTAGCAGGTACCGATGGCTCGGGAACAGGATGCTCCGCTCTGACCACAGCCATTGATTACAACATCGTCAATCAGACCAAAAACAGCAATCAAGGATGTGGTGGGGCTCATGATAAGTGCGGTACGGCGTCCGGTTTCTCGGCAGGTACTTTTCCGGTAGGAACATCGGGAGGCGGCCAAAGCACCTATTACCAAGGGTTTGTTGGGATAAGCCTATTACCCATATCGGGATCAAGCGCTGCCTTATCCGCAGGGGTCAGCGGATTATCCTATTGGAATAACAGCAATGATTTTCACAATGTTTCACGTGGAACACCACCTTCCATGGGTGGATTAGAATTAAGCTCTTGTTCGGTTGGTGGCACGGCATGTTTATTAAGCACGGACTGCTGTAGCGGTGCATGTACTAATCAGGTATGTACGAGTTCAACTACTCAAAACCTTGCTATATCCGGGCATTTAAAACTTTCGGGAAAGATGAATATATAATGAACATTCCTTGGGAAGCTATTATTGGATTTCTGATATGGGTGGGGGGGAGCACTTACCACTTTGTCACCTGGATGTCTAAAATAGATAATAAGCTAAACTCAATGAGTGGATTTGAAAAAATGAAACAAGACCTTGTAGAACGTCCCACTTATAAATACCTTGACGATTGGTTTGCTCGTAAAGATATGCAGGCAATTAATTATTCACATTTGATCGAAAAGATTAATGGGCTGGAAAAGAAGATAGACAATTTTATCGAAAGAGAAAGAAAATGATCATCCCGTATATTATTGAAGACTTACAAGAAGACACGGTCATGTTCATGGTAAAAACAAAATTAAGCAGAATCATCAATACACGAGAATCCAAAGTTTTATATTTAGAGATGAAAAAATCAAATATAAAATTTTCCAGTCGTTTAGCTATAATGTCCCAATTATTTGCAATACTAGAAAACAGTCCATTGGGAAAAATAAAAGAAAAAGAAATAATTAAAAAAAGGAGCGTGTCATGACAGATCAAGAAATTAGAGATATTGTATGTATATTAATCATAGGAGTGTGCCTCACTATTTCCGCATTAGGTCATGAGATCCCTCCTGTCGTACTTGGATGGGCTCAAATTTGTTTTGGGTTCTTGTTTGGATCCAAGACCGCTAATTACACCATAGGGCGTTCTAATGTCACCAAAGAACAAACAGTGACCACGGGTGCTGATACAACCAAGATTGTGCAAACCACAGCGGCGATTTTCGTATTCCTTATGTTATCTGTAGGGACGGCGCGTGCTGATATATTCAACCCATTACCAAATGTAGATAAGCCAGCCTTAAGTCAGCCGGTTGTTAATTTAGATTCCGGGACATTACTTGGGGACTTGACAAGCGTCATTAACTATCTAGGGGTCCAAGAGGGTGAAGTGTATAACTTCAACGCCAAGAAATGGGAAACTATTACAGGCGCCACTTTAATCACGTATTCACCTTGGGGATTAGATGCCGGTGTTGCCATGCTCAATACCGATGGTATTGCCGGTACTATTGACTGGAACGTGGGACAATTTTTACCTGTCGCCAATATTCCTGTGATGAAATATTTTAGTTACCTATATTTATCAGGGGGTGCTGGTGGTGAAGAAAATTCGTCAAGTGCCTGGAAACTAGCGACATTTGTAGGGGCCAAATTTAAACTAACTTTTTAAGGAGAATACAATGAGAAAAACCAAAAAATACGGGTGGCGGCCCGACTTTCCACACAACCACAAAAAATTCTCCACCTGTAGACTAACAACGATGGACTTACCTAGCTCTATAGATTTACGTCCCCAATGTCCTCCTGTCTATGATCAGGGCGAGTTAGGATCTTGCACAGCCAACGGTATTGCCGGGGCTATTGAATTTATTAAGCCCGATATTATGCCGTCCCGTTTATTTATTTATTATAATGAACGCGTCATGGAAAATGACGTATCCCAAGATGGTGGCGCTCAAATACATGATGGTATAAGCAGTATTCACACTCAAGGGGTATGTGATGAGACATCATGGCCATATGACATTAATCAATTTGCCGTAAAACCCACCGATGATTGTTATACATCAGCGCTGACCGATGTTATTAGCGATTATTCATCTCTTGAAACATTGCAAGATATCAAGCAGTCACTTGCGGCAGGATATCCAGTTGTGTTTGGGATGACAGTATATGAATCATTTGAAAACCCGGATGTTAAAAGTACCGGCATGGTGCCGATGCCATCAGAAAATGAAGAAATAGTCGGTGGACATTGTATGTTGATTGTGGGATATGATGATGAAACGGGATGGTTTATTGTACGGAATAGTTGGTCATCTTCTTGGGGGCTATCAGGATATTGTATGATCCCTTATTCTTATATCCAACAATACGCATCTGATTTCTGGGACATCCGTTCATGAATAACAAAGGCCAAATGGCAGGGTGGGAAGCAGTCATCATATTGGTACTTTTAGCGGCCAACGGCTTTACCTTGTGGCAATTGGTCAATAAGGCGACCGATCAGAATATTTATAAATCTGGTTCCCACCCACAAAGTTTTGCACCCGAAGCCCACTTTGGCGGATGTGCTAATTTACGTGTGGAAGAAATGAGGGAGGCACATGATATCGATATTGCTAATCAAACTAATCATTGATGGTGTATGCGGAACACTTAATGCTTTAGGTGGATGGCATATTTTATTTATGCGCCGCTATATCATGCCCTGTGTCATTGGGGTGGCGGTATCCTATTTCAGCCACACCTGGTGGCTTGGACTATGCTGCCTGCCTGCCATGGGCACCTTATCATTAGGATATTTTGGAGGGAAAAATTCTGGCCGGGGATTATGGTTATTTTTGCAAGCCATAGCACTTAGTAGCGGATGTTTTTTTCTTCATCATTTAGCATGGTATGCTTATGTTCCTTACATTATTATATCCGGTTTATTAGGTGGCATTTATAAAAATTGGATGCAAATATTTGGTGATTTAATTGCGGGGATATATTTAGCATCATTCATATTTTTTATTTATTAATTTAGCATAATATTTAATTTATCGACGAGCCGTAACAATTTTGTTACGGCTTTTCTATGTAAAAAATAATTATTGACATAACACAACGGTTGAGTTATACTTAAGGGGTAGTTAGGAAATAAAAAAGAAAGGAAAAATATGATTTGTAAAAAATGTGGTTGCCATAATAACGAAGATTGTAGCACATGCTGGTTTTGTGATGCAATATTAATTGCTAAAGGATTAGTATTTTTATTAATCATGATGATATGCCCCTTGTCAGCCCATGCTTATACCGATACCCAAGCCATCAAATCCATTATAGGAGAAGCCGAAGGGGAAAGTTTTTCTGGAAAATTAGCAGTCGCCGAAGCTATCCGTCATCGCGGCAATCTTCATGGTGTCTATGGGCTACATGCTAAACGCGTTATACATGTCCTGTATAGTGCTAAAACGTATGCGGAATGTAAGAAAGCATGGCTTGAATCTTTACATACTAATACCACCCATGGGGCCACGGGCTGGGGGAACGCTTCTGATTTGGTTTTATTTCATAAGGATGCCTGGTTTAATCGTGCTGTGATTACGGCACATATTGGTAATCAATGGTTTTATAAAATAGGAGGAAAATAATATGACCGCCGTCATTGCCCGTATGTTACTAGACCAAATGGATGAAATGAAAACCGATATGATTTGGTATCGCTGCCAAAATATTAGTCGCCGATACTTGCGCCACATCATATGGAAGGCATATGCTCAAGAGGACCATAGACGTGAGTTGCGGAGATCAGGTAGGGTGATGATTTAGAAAATTAACATTAAAAAAGGAGAGTTTTATGAAAAAATACGAATTAACAGAAGAGCATCGCAAGCAATTAAAACCATGGGCAGAACGTTGGATCAAAAATGCCATGTCCACACGTCCAATTGAAGAGCATGAAAAACCTGTCATTCGTGAACATATTAAAGGATTATACAAATCAGCAAATTTGACACCACCTCCTGATCATAGAATTGTATTTGTTTCTTCTCCATTTATTGGTCGTTTTGTGGCTGGATTTGCAGCGGGGATATGGTATTTAAGAAAAAATAAAAAATCCGCTGCCACGGACGCTGCCACGGACGATGCCACGCGAGATGCCACGAGCGATGCTACCTACGATGCTACCTACGCTTCTACCTACGATGCTACCTACGCTGCCACGATCGCTGCCACGCGCGCTGCCACGCGCGATGCCACGATCGCTGCCACGCGCTCTCCCACGAGCGCTGCCACGGAAGCTGCC
>QGNH01000696.1_pt1 | contig 29198 bp, 24 predicted proteins | sample 1735481 | NCBI WGS metagenome assembly QGNH01 (sample SAMN09239004, study PRJNA386568) | Viral metagenome, whole genome shotgun sequencing project. | reverse complement strand
GGGTCCGGCGTCCAGCCGTGCCACGAGATAAGATTTCTCTTCTCTTCCGCGGTGCGCGGCCCGAGGTCATAGTTCCACAAACGATCGGAATTCACCGGCCTCAAGTCGGCGTCGGCCAGGGTGAGCGAGAGCGCCCAGTCATCCCAGGAGTGCATCTTGCCGCCGGGCATCGTTGGATAATGATTCAAAAAGGTCTGCATCGCCTTCCGGCTGAGCCAGATACCGACCCCGCCCGAGGTGCAATGCCCGACGCCGCCGGACGCGCCTTTGTCACCCATCAGGCCCACCCAATCGTGTGCTTCGAAGCCTGCTGCCAGAAGCTTTGGTACATCGAGCCAGGTGTCGGCATCGATTTTGAAAATGTGGGTATATCCGCGCTGCAACGCCCATTCGAAGATGCTGCAGACTTTGTGGACGAGCATGAAGTACCCGTCATCCACGGGAAGTTCCACGAGTCCATACTCCATTTCGTTGATCACGACTTCGCTTGCGGGATTCTCTTCACTGGGGATCCACTTCGGATGTTTGCCATAGAAGAAGCGCACGTCAGGCCCATAGCCGGCGAGCATCTGCCGGTGCGCGGGGATGCGCCAGCGATCGCGCTGGCATTGGACGACGGCGATTAGAAGTCTCATACTAGAGGGCATGGTTGATTCGCGATTCTACGGTGAATATATCGCCCCAGCCGATGGGCCTGTTGTGCGCGGGCTTGAATGCCATCAAGTGCTTTACGCCAAGGATCAGCCGGAATATATCTCGCTGCCAACGCTTCGTTCAAATACTCCCGAGGGTCTTGTGAGGGTCTTGTGTTGAGCCGCTGGTCGCCGACCCCTAAACAGCGTGAAGCGATCGCCGCAGGGGCTGATATTTTCCTTGAACTTATGACCTTCGGCACTCCGCTGCAGCCCATCCTAATGTTTGTTGGGGAACCGTCCGCCTACTGCATCAAGAAAGAGTACGGACTGATTAAATCCGACCCGGTAATCGGCATCGCACTTTCTCACGAAACCTCGACCGTTCCATCTGCCAAAGTGTAAGTGTCGATGCCGCGTTTTTTCAGACACGGCCGCCCCGGGGTTCGCGCCCGCGCCCGCATCTGCGGATAGCTCTTGTGCATCCATTGCCAGTTGCGCGGGAGCTGGTTCACGTTCACACCTTCGACCACCGCCACACTCCAGTATGCGCGTTGTAAGTCGATGAAGAATGCGGAATGTTCCCCGCCGCCAATCTTCACGTCGCCGCCGTCCCAGCGGATCCCGCCATGCTGCGGCTGAAATACCTTGGTGCGGATGAGAGAATAATTCACAGTGAGGTCGCAGAGATGATACTTCGTGCCGTCCACTTCCCCGCTGCCGTGGTAGTTGGGAATTTCCCGCAGGCTCTTGTCCCCCGCTTCCCAGATGAACTCATAGCGCTTGCTGTCGACGCGGCCCGAAACGAGCGCGAGCGACGGCACCGCGTCCAGGACTTTCTGCATGGCTTCGACGCCCGTCCGTACAGCCGGATCGGAGAAATCGAAATCGTCGGAGGCGACCAGCATGTACTCGCTATTCCCGGCCAGCATAATCGCCGCATTCGCCTTCGATCCGAAACCGGCATCGAAGGGCATGTGCGTCCAGACATGGCCCTTACGCCGCAGCTCGGCGGAGCGCGTGATCTTCTCGCCGGACTCATAGCCGTCATCGATGACCATAATCTTCGCGTCCGCGAAATTCTTCTCGAGGCCATTCAGGCAGCTCATCAGATAGCCATCGCGCAGGAACGTTTTGACCATGATCGCGACGCGCGAGAGCGAGCCGGCGGGTTGGTGATACTCCCCAACCTGCGATCGCTTTCCGGAGTGGAACTCGGCATGGACCCGGCGCATGTCGGTCGGCGAATACTCGCAACTGGAGATCACGGCGTTCCCGACCATGGGAGCTTCCCGGCCGCTGATGGCATTGTTTTTCGAGGAGTGCACCACGAATTGACTCTCGTGATGCGGCGAGATCCCGAGATTCATCAGCTTGGTTCCAGTCCAGCGATCCTCCGAGAAATCCTCATGCGCCAGCCAATCGATCGGCGCCAGGCGTTCCATCGCGTTGCGGCTTAGCCCGTAAGTGAACCCCGAGCAGTACGGGCTGGGGGATCCGCCCGAGCATCCACGTAGTCTTCCGACGTAATCGAGTGATGTGTAGCCGTCCCAATATAGCCGTTCAGGACGGAGGTAAACGTCGTCATCCACTTTCGTGAGATGGCTGTATCCATTGGCCAGAGCCCATCTGCGGATCAACTGGGTTTTCTGCGAAAGGTAATGATAGCCATCCGGGCAATCAAGGATAATTTCGTCATCTCGCTGCGCCTCGCCGCGACCGACAAAGTATTTGATGTCGGCATCGACCAGGCCTATCTCCGCGCCCCAGGTCGCACGCACGGCATCAGCTCGATCACGATAGGCATGGCAAGTCGTGACCGCTATAAGGTTAGGATGGGTTGGCATTTTGAGCGTTTTAGGTGGCGACGAAGCACATCGAATAGAGGCTGGACGCGGCGCCCAGCAGTACGAGCGACTGGCGGAAGACCTGTTCATCCCGCACCTTCGCGTTGGCTAAAAGAAGTGTTTGGCGAAGGATCTGCTCATCCCGCACCTTCGCGGTGGTATTGACGAGCGCCTGGCGAAAGACCTGCTCGTCGCGGACATTAGGCATTAACTGGCAACTTTCAGACCCAGCTCAGCGGAGCCGGCATTTGCAACCGTCCAGCTGGCTCCGTGCGGATCGAGCGGGTTATTCAGCAGGTAGAGAGTTGCCGTAGTGCCTGGAGTGAAAGCGGACCCGAGATTGTCGGTTGGGGTTCCGCCCGACACGGCCGAGCAGTTCAATTCCACCGTGCGTGCGCCGGCTGAATCGAGCAAGAGAAGCGCGAGGGCATTCACTGCGAGAACGCTCGCGACGTTCGAGGGTAGAGCTGGGAAGGCAAACTGGTCCCAGTCGCCGACCGTGCCGTCCGCGTTATATTTCGCCGCGGTCGCTGGCGTCGTGCCGACGTTCGTGTAATTGACATTGGTCGGATTGGTGGGCGTGAAGTTATTTCGTCCGCCGGTTACGGCGCTGTTGGCGCTCGGCGCTTCCTCGCGCACCTGGATAATGCCGAGGTAGGTGTTGAAGGGCGAGGACCCGGAGTTGTCGAGCATCCAGAAGTCGTCGAAGTAAGTTGGGTTTGTGCCTTGAAGCTGGAAGGCGTTGACCCAGGTATTCGCCGTGCTCAGGGTGGTCACGCTGCTTGTGGAAGTGGCGGCTGTCCCGCTGCCATTCACATAGCACGCAACCGAACCGCCGCTCGATCCGGCGATGAGCACTTTCGTCTGTATGTGCACCCAAGTATTCAGGACGACCGTGCCCGCTGCAGAGGCCGATCCGATGGGAGTTCCCGTGCCGCTGCCGAGGTAAAACTGAAGCGCCCCAGTGGATGTGACTCGCAAAGAAACTTGCGTGCCGTTGGCGGTCGCGTCATACCAGGAACAAAGAATGGATGATGTGCCGATCGAGCCCTGCACGTAAACCCGGAAACCGGCATAGAGCGTGGTCAGGTTGGTATTGAGAAGGATCCCGCACACGGCGCTTCCCGTCTGCCAGGCATAGCCGAAACTGAACGGAGTGACCGACGTGCTTGCAGAGCCACCGGCCGATTGCGTAAACAGCTGCGCGGCGGTGAGATCCATGTCGAAGCCGGTTGCCCAGTATCCATCCTGAAATATGCTCATTTAGGTTGTCCTCGTTGATACGAGAGTGACCGCCCAGTTCGCGAGCGTGGCGTCGGCGGTTGCCGGACCGATGACGGTCAGAATGTCGCCCACGCTGAGGGTTTCAACCGCGCCGCTCGTGGTGGTAAACGTTGGCACTGTTCCGCTGGCGGCGAAAACGATGGTCCCGATCTGGGTCGTGACGCCGCTGGTGATTCGGTTGACGATGAAGGTGGTCGATCCGGTCGCGGCCGTCTTTGCCGAACCCGCGGAGATGCAGGAGATGCCGCCTACCGTGCCAGAAAAGTTCGCCGGAAAATTGAGCGTGCGCCGGCAGTTGTATCGGAAGATCTCCTGGCTCGCGCTCGATTGCGTGGTCGGGAAGTAGATGGCTATGTCATAGGCAAAAGTGGCATAGACCGAGATGTTGCGGATTACGTCGGTCGGTGGCGTAGTGGGGGCGTCCGCCTGAAACGTGAGATTGATTGCCCCACTTGGCGCGGCCGGATCGGCGGTCTCGAAATTTAACGGCTGTCCAACGGTTGCCATCTAGACTCCGTTCACTGTGACGGGACCAGGGGGGATGAGATCGCCGCCTGTGAGGCTCGTGCTCGTGGGCGCATTGCTGCCGAATTGCGTGATCTCTGGTTGCTGCGCGCTGCGCGATCCGACCACCACCACGCTGATGAAGCCGGGAGTGGTTTCAAAGACATAAGGGCCGCCCGGCGCGTAGCGCACGATCACCGAGGTGTACCCGGTCGATCCGCTGGAGAGGGTCGAGGTGCTGTTGGTGATGACGCCGGTCGCCTGATTGATCTGCGCCGAGAACATCGCCGTGCGGTTATTCGAGCCGCTGTTTGGAGGCCACGTGCCCGGGGTCATCTCGCCCCACTCGAAGATGTAGGTCAGCTCACTGCGCTGATAGGTGTAGCCGTCGATCGGCGAAGTTGGGACGGGGATGGTGGCGCCGAGCGCATACAAGGTCGGCCCAAAGAATTCCGGCGTGCACGCGGCTTCGTTGATGTTGTTCACGATCTGGCCGCCGAGATAGGCAAAGGGATCGCTGCCCGGATAAAAAAGCGGGTTCGCGAGTTCGGCAAAAGCGTTAACGACTGCTGGCGTTCCCGTGCGTGCGCGCTGGCACAGGGCGAAGACCGAGATCACACCCAAGGTGTTGAAGGACGTATAGCCTTCGCCGCCCTGCCCCATCATGCCCACCGCACAGGTCACAACTCCGGTGGAGGGGGCGATCGAGGCCTGCAGCGAGCCAATCGAGTAATAGGGTGGACACGGGAGCTGGGTCATCTCCGCGTCGGTGTTGAAGGTGGTGAACATCCAGGAAAAAATGAATGTCACTTCCGAATAGGCATACTCGTAATCGTCGGCGAGGCTCACGGGCCGCGGGATGGTTTGGCCGTTGTAAAAGGGCCCCATGGCGATGCACTCCTGCCCGATGACGGCAAACTTCGCGTTATCGTTCATCGCCGTCAGGACGTCGGTCGAGTACGGGAGATCGGTGACAAAGGTCGAGGCCTGTTGCTGCGTCCAGCTCGGGCTTGCGGCCACGGTCAAAGTTTGTTGCTGGCGCTGCGCGATGATGAAGACCTGGAGGGATCCGTCATTCGACGAACCGGTCGAGCCATCGGCCCGATACTCTTCCTCGCAAGTGACGAGGCCTGTTTCCGGATCCACGAACCAGTTGCAGTACCAGAGCGCCGTCGGCCCCGTAATCCATCCGGTGCTGGGGTTCGCGGTGGAGTAAATGCCCCAGGCGAAAATCAATTCGTTCAGCTGATACTGATAGCCGTCGACCGGCGAGATCGGCGGCGCAACCGTGGCCCCGTTGGTATAGACCTCGGTAAAGAATTCCATGCGGCACATGCCGAGTGCCGCGTTACTCGAAATCTTCGCCAGCTGCGAGCCCAGGGCATACTGCCCCGCCGCAAGCGCCGAGTCCGGTTGATCGTTGAAGCCCGGCGGCGTGTTGAGGATCAGGCCGCTCGAAATGGTGATATAGAGGCACTGCATTGAGTTCGTGCCCACATTGAGCGGCGTCGCTAACTGGCTGGCACTCTCGGCGGTGATGTTGAGCGCGTCGACGGCCAGGACAACCCGCTCGCCGCCTGATGTGAAGATCCCGACCGAGGACGTGAGTCCCTGCTCGATGACCTGGTAGGAAAACGCGGGCGCGATTGAGAAAGAATTTGTGGAGCGCACGGTCTGCGTGGCTGCGGCCGGCGTCGGAGGAGTGGCGTTGAACGTATCGTTCAACATGGCAAACATGCCGATCATCAGCACCGCGGCGGAATTCGGATAGGTGGCCGCGGTCTCGAGGATGTACTGCGTGGTGATCGTGTTTTGGTTGGATTGCAACGCCTGGAAGACGGCGAAGGAAACCCCGTTTGCCTTCTCATATTCCAGCATGACGGCCTGAATCGCCTGCAGGCCGCTCGCGCCGGTTCCTGTGATGTTGATGGTGAGCGACGTGATCGAGACCGCGCCCTTGCAGATCCACCACTCCAGGCGGATCCCGTCATTGTTGGACGCGCCGAGAGATGCCCAGGTGTTCACGGGGACGCCTGTTGAAACGCCCATCACGGTGGGAGTTCCGGCGCTGTCGATGATGCCGGCGACGGTCTGCGGCGATTGCGTGCCGACTGCCGTCATCTCGATGCCCACGATTAGGGCGTCGCCCGCGGTGGTCGCTGCGCCCGGAGTTAGGACGAGCGAGTGCGCGGCGGCAGAGCTGCCGTCAATCTTTTGAACAAAATTTGGTTGAGCCATGGGGCTAGAATTGCGAAATGCCGAGAGCTATCGACGAAGCTGAGCTATGGTTGCAGCGAGCAATTGAAAATCTAGCAAGCGCGAAATCGGCGCTTGCGGATTGGGCCGCGTCCGCCGAGGAAATGGAAGTGGTTGACATCTACACTCGTCTTGCGAGATTGATTGCAAAGATCGAAAAACAAAAGCGATCGATCCCAGGGGTTGACTCATCCTAAGATGTTGGCTGGATTGCCATTCGAGTACTCGCCATTGGCGCCGCAGAAGTACATATACTTCGCCTGGTTCGCCGTGGTGTCGGCGGCGTACTTCGCTTCTCCCATGGGCGCGATCAGGAACAATCCGAAGTCCGAGAGATAGCTGGCGTCAATCATGGTGTAGGTCAGCAGGCCTTCGGTAAATTTGATCGTCTTATTCAGGATCTCGAATGGGTAATTGGTGATGCCCATGACGCCCGCTTTGCGGTTCGGCACCTGCGGGTGCGTGACGGAAACAATGTCGCCCGGTTCGTAGAGCAGCGTATTCCAGACGGAATCGGGATTTGAGCCGCCCGAGCTCTCGCTGTCAAAGGTCAGATTCTTGAAGCCGTAGCGCGCGAAGATCATGAACGCGGTGAGCGCCGCGATAAAGAAGCCCTGGAAGGCCGATCGCACGCCATCGGCATTGATGACGATCTCGCTCGACAGATCCCCATAGAGCAGATAACTCGGTGCGTACTGATCGGTGAAGGACGAGAGATAGTTGCCGGAGGAGTTGTCGTTGGCCGAGGAATCGTCCAGATCGAAGTTCATCTGCATCACGTTTTTCATGTCCGTCTGCCCGGCTTCCGGAATGTCCAGCCAGGTCGACTGGCCGAAGGATCCAACCGGCGTCGGTCCAGCGAGCGGATAGAAAAAGTTCACGGTCAGCAAGCCTGCCGCATTGACCCACATGTAGCCGCCGAGCGGTTTTAGCAGTTGCGCTTTGATGAAGTCCGCGGCCGCCGGCGCCTGCGTCAGGTAGAACGTGAAGATGATCCCCGCAAACGGCCCGTTGATATAGTCCGTGATCTTCGCCGTATCGCAGGCGATATCAAGCTCCTGGCAGATGGTCATTAGGATCTGGAGCGGGTGGCCGGTCACCGTCTTGACGTTGATTGAGGACGTCGGGCTGCCATCGTCTCCGGTCTGAAAGACCACGGCGCCCATTTGCGTCTGCACGTCAGAGAACTGGACGTAATAGTTGGTGTTGCTGTCGGCCGAACTGACCGTGTCGATGAATCCCGTAAACACGGTGCAGAAGTCCGCTTGCGCGAGCCCGGTGAAGCCCACCTGAATCTGGATCTGCTTGCCCTCGAAAACGAAAGTTGGGAAGTCGCCGGTGATCGAGCCGCCGTTGTCCTGCACGGTGACGCCGCCGGTGCGCTGATCGGCGCCCCCGTCCAAATCCTCGAGCGTGAGATCGAGATCGTCGATCGAGACAATCCACGGATAGTGTCCGGTGATGCTATCGATTTGCGAAGTGAAGACGCGGGTGTATCCCTCGATGACCACCTGGACGAAGATCGGGCCATTCGTATAGGCGGCGAGTGCGGCTTGAAAGTTGGAAGTAGAAGAGATCATTTAGAATGTCGTGTATGGCGACTTACTACAAACGGCGCAGGTGGCTTTTATATTTACTTAGGCTGTGGAAGTGGCTGTGTTACGTGCGTGAGCCAGTCACTGAAAGCGATTTTCCGATCATGGAAGGATGCCACGAAATCTATTCGACTTTCCCCATTTGCCCAATTTGCTGCCGTCAGCATGAAGAGAGGCCCTGCCTCGGCTAACTTCCTGAAATCACCGTCGCCCCCACCCACAGTCGGCAGTGCAACTCAAAAGAAAAGTTCTGGAAGCTTGTCCACTTCGGTGTCCAGTCCATATCGTCCAGCGTGTAATCGGCCCATATCGTGGGAACTGCGGAGTTTGGGAAGTAAGCGAAGACGTTCCCTGCGAGGAGCCACGTCATCATCGTCTTCCAGGCCGTCATGTCGCTGAGCGGCACAAACGGAAAAGAGAGCGTCATCACATCGTCGATGCGCTCTAAGACCGACTGCTTGATTCCCGAAGATGTGATCGAGTCATGGCGCGTGGCCGCCAGGCCGTCATTCGGCTGTCTGCCGATGGCGGGGTACGTGGGCGTGAAGGTGAAGTCACCCAAGCCCGAGTTATACATAAAACTTTGCTGGATCATGAGGGTTATCGATGGACGCCAAAGATGGAAAGGCCCGGAGGCGCAGGGGCTCCGCTTGCGACCTGCAGCAGGATCGGGGTCGCGCTGATGGTGACAGAGGAGCCGATGGGAGAGGAATGCACGGTATTGTTCGAATCCACGTATTGATTAAATGGGCTGGGAACGATGTAGCTGGTGCTGCCGCTGTAATTGGAGCTGGTCCAAACGGCGGATCCCTGACTCCCGCTCCCTAGAACGAACGGGCAGCTCCACACGGCATTGTCGACAAACGTCCCTCCGCTATAAATTGCGCTCGTAGAGCTGCAGCTGCTGGACATCGTGGCTCCCACCAGCCAATCCTGCAGAGTGTTATACCCCGTGGCATCGATATAAACCGTTGTGCCGTCGTACATACTGAAGTAGTCGGACGTCGGCGCATACCACTCGTACCAATTCAGCCGGCTCGTGCCTAACGACCATTGGAGAAGATAGTCCTGCATGACGAACTGCTCGTTGGCGGCGTAACTCGTACACAGGCTGCTTGTTTCCGTATCCAATAGCGGTTTCGAACCTACCCCGGCCGTATTGTTCGCGGCGTAAACTCCGGTGAGATACTCCGACCCAAATATCCGATCAACCTGGCAGCCCCCGGGTTCAAAATGATGGGAGACAACGTCGATGCCCGTCGGGCCTCCGGCGGTGTAATAGGCGCTGATTCCTGCGGCAGTCACAAAAGAAGGGGAAGAAATGGTGGAGCTTGAAGAGTCCGCGCGGATGATGTTGTACTCATCCGTCATCAGCGTGACAAACTTCGAGACGACGGTGCCACTCGATGGAAAGTTTGTGATCTCGTTTTCCGGCTCGTTGAACAATTCGTAATCCAGCACGCCGGGATAATTCGTTTGATAGCGCTGCACGAGCGCGGTGGTAAACGTCACCAGAAGCGATTCGGTAGGGAGCGCGCCCGACGACATGTTGCACCCATAGGTCACGGTGCAAGCGCTGCCGGAGGGTGTCGCCCAACAGGGAGTGCCGTTGTAAAAAGCGTACATGCCCTTCATGCTGTGACTGCTGGCTAAGGCGACCCAATTATCGAGTCGCGTCCAGTTATAAGCGGGAGGAGTGCTCCCCGGTCCCCCAGAGCTACATTGAATGTATCCCCACCCAACCTCACCGGATTTTCCCAAATAGCCAAACGTGGGCGGCCTACCCAGCGTGTCGTTTCCGGGCCATGCCTGTGCGGAGCCTAAATGCATTCCGAAAGCGGTGGAGGGAATCGCGCCGCTCGGAGGACTCTGCGCGAACGCTGACGCGATCAGCGAGAGCGACAATGTAGTCAGTGAGATAAGTCGATGCAGGGTCATCGGTTCTCGATATAGTTCAACGTGAGCGCGCCGGGTGTGATGGAGCTGGCGGTCTCGTTGCACACTTTGAAATTGATGTGGTCCGCAGTCGGGTACACGTCGATCCGCAGGGTTCCGCTTGTAGATGGGAGATAGCCGGTCACTCCCGTCACGTCCCCGTTGAAACTGGCGGTCGGAACGTCGGTCGTTAAGGTTCCGGTGGCCGACACGCTGACTACCGTGGCGCAGGCTCCGGAGGCAATGGGGCTGGTGCCCATAGCCTGAGAGCCGCTCGCGATTCTCACGGTGCAGGTGGGACACGAGAGATTGCCGACGGTCGAAACCGTCCCACTGAGGGGTGAAGTGGTTCCGACGCTCGTGACGGTGCCGCCGGAGGAAGTATTGGTCAGCGTGATGCTGCCACCGAGCGCTACCGTGCCACCGCCCGATAATCCTGATCCCGCCGTCACCGTGACGGAAGAATTCGCCAGCATCGTATTCGTGACCGCCCCGCTGGCAATGCTGACCGTGCAGGTGGTGGTACAGGGGCCTCCCGTCAGACCGGAGCCCGTAGCGACACTGGTGACCGTTCCACCAGAAGCCGTGTTGGTCAATGTCACCGAACCGCCCAGGGCGACGCTTCCGCCTCCGGACAACCCTGATCCCGCTACTACGGTGATCGAAGAATTGGCCAGCATGGCGTTCGTCACGCCTCCGGATGGAATACCCGCGGCTGCGGCAGCAATGATCTGCGCAATCGTCAGCGATAAGTTCGCGCCGGATCGCGCGATGGGAATTAAATCCCCGTTCTGGGGCGGGTTCCCCGAGGTCATCGCGGAGATTTTTTGATTCTGCGCGAGCAGGGGCGCAGCACAGGAAAGCAAGAGAAGAAAAATAAGGATTCGTTTCATGGGGATTATCCGAGCTGAACCACGCCTGCTCCACTTTCGAGTTCGATCCCGCCGCCGTCTTCGAGCAATATGTCGCCGACGATGCTTCCGCCGACGAAGGACTCCGCGACGAGGCGCAGTTTCATGTCGAGCGAAAACGCCTGAAACGATTTGAATTTCGGTGTCCAGTCCATTGAGACCATCGCGCACGTCAGATACCCGGTATCATCGGACCACCCAATGTTGGGGCGATAAAAGAACGTCCCTCCACCGAGCGCGTAGCTCTCAAATGCTTTCCATGCCGCCATGTCACTCAAGGCCACATAAGGAAATTTCACGGTCGTAACCTGGTCGATGCGTTCACAGACGGACTGTTTCAGCCCGCTTGCGGTGATGGAGTCAACACGCTTCGCTTCAAGGCCCCATTGATATTCTGGCTGCTTCGCGACTGGAGAAAATACCGGCGTAAAATCCACTTCCGTCCCAGACGGGAAGTACACGAACATGTACTCCGAACCGCCGCCCCCTCCGCCGCCGCTCGAGGAAATGGTGAGTGTGACGGTAACGACTTGCGGAGAATCAAGCGCTCCGGAAGCTGAGAAAGTCAGGTGCCCGGTATAAGTACCCACGGCGAGGCCTGCGATGCTGGCGCTCACTACAACCGTGTTGGAATTGCCGCCACTCGTGGGAGAAGCGGTCAGCCAGGACTCATCGGAGCTTACCGACCACGCAAGGGTTCCACCATCGCCATTCGATACGCTGACATTCTGCGAGGAAGGATTGGAGCCACCGAGGACTGCTCCGAAACCAAGGGTGCTGGGGGATACATCGAGAATCGGTTCGGTGTAGAGAAATCCATCCGGGAGACTTCCCGTGCCATCGGAATCGGTGACGCTGACCGTGACATAGCCCGCGGATCCCGCTGGCGTAACACAAGTGATTTCCGTGCTGGATACGACAACGACGCTGGTGGCTGCATTGCCGCCAAAAGAGACGGTGGCTCCAGAAAGAAAATCCGTGCCCGTGATCGTGACTGCCGTACCGCCTGCTATGGGGCCACTGGATGGAGAGACGTTGGTGACCGTGACGGTGGGTGAACCGCTGGCCCCTTGAAACGAAACGTAGCAACAACCCCATTGCGGCTCTGTGCTACTGAACGACACAGCAGTTTGGCCAGGTGGGGCATTCAGTTGATACTGCATCTGGCCAACGGTGACGAGGCTGGAATTGATGCCCAGCGTGTAACCGCTACCAGCCGAAATGTTGGACCCAGGCTCGGCGATGAATGCCGCAATGATCAGGTCTGTATCGGCCGTCGAAAACCCGAAAATGCCGCCCGGAGTGCCGCCGGTCTGGTTATCGTTCGAATCGTTAAGTTCGTTGACCGCCCCGTTTACTCCAGAGAACTCGTAGAGATCGAAATCGATGGTTAGAGTTTGGCTGCCTGTGTCATGGTTCTGGATCGGCTGTGTGGTGGTCTGCACTGGGGACATCGCCGGAGCGCCGGCGATATACATAATCGCGACCCTGGCGTCGGTCGTGCCATCACCCCAATTGCTTCCGTTGAGCTGCGACCACGCGCCGCTGTAGCCTCCTATGGTAGTCGGGGCGTCTACTTCGTAGTTGGCGACGCCCGGTCCAGATGAGTACACGATCGCGATGAGAAGATTGCCGGCAGCTGTAGCGCTGGCAAAACCCGCGGCGCTGGTGTTGGCAACTGCGCCCGAGGCGACGCTGCCACTGAAGCTGCCTCCGACATTCGATTGGACTAAAGCTGCTGCCATTGCCCTACTGCGACCTTCTCGTGATTCTCAGCGAGTTGCTGGCATTGACCGTCGCCTGCCGGTTCGCGACCATGCGGTTTTGTTTCTTGATGACCTTGCGCAGATTGTCGGGTGAGATCATTCCCTTCACGTTGACGTGGACATGCGTGGTGTCGCCGCCGGTGTCGCGATTCTCCGGATTCGTTTGTGCGCCCATCTTCTCCGCAAACTTTTCCATGTGCGCTTCGATATCGATCGGCGCACTCGCCTGCGATGCGGAAACGGCTGCGGCCGGAACCTGTGAATCGGATGCTGCACGCAACGTGGGCTGCGAAAGCAATCCGCCAAACTGGGACGCGATCGACTCCATGTCCGGCATCTCCCGTGGCAGGGATGGTGCGCTGTAATCGAAACCTGGTCTTTGGCCGGCAGACGGTTGCCCGAATGCGTCGCTCTGCTTCTCGTGCGGCGATGGCGCGCCCGAACTGAACCCCGGAGTGGACGTTGCGGACGGTTGGCCGGAAGTGAAACCCAATCCCTCGTGACTCGGAGCAGGGCTGGAGAATCCGAAGCCGAGCGCTTCTCCTACAGTTGGCGCACTGGCGGCAAAATCACGCTGCTCGTTGGCAGAGGGCGCGGCCAAGCTGAAGCCCGGCTTGTCTGGCGCCGACGGTTCTCCGGAACTGAATACCGGTTTGTCTCCGGGATACGGTGTATCGAACTTGAAGCCCAAGGCTTCCCCGACCGTGGGAGATCCAGAATCGAATCCGGGTTTCTCGCTGACGGACGGCTGCGCGGAAAGAAAATCCGTCTTCGCGGTTTCGCTTGGCTCGGCCGACGCGAAGGCTGGGCGTTCTCCCGGAGCCGGTTCCCCTGAAGTGAAACCGGCCGCCTCGCGCGGGCTCGGTGTCGGTGCGCCAAAACGGAAATCATGGTTTGCGCTTTCTGTCGAGGGTATGGGGGGTGAAACGGCAGAAGCCGCGCCTGGCGCGGGCTGCGCTGCCGGGAGCGGGGTGATATTGCGGGCGGTATCATTTGATGCCGACGCTGGCGCGAATGCCAAATCTGGCTTGGCACCCTCGGACGCTTCGCCGCCGGGGAGGAAAGTCTGCTTCTCACTCGGCGAGCCAGGTTGCACTGGAGCGGCGGCATTATCACTTTTTTGTGATATATCACTTCTTTGTGATATTGGCGCAGTCGTGAACCCGAGCGCCTCTCCGACCGTGGGTGAAGACGCGGGGGGGGACGCGGGGGAAGCGGCCGCCGGCGTGACAGGACTGGTGACGCGATCGATGACAGGATTAGTGACAGGCTGCGAAGTCTCGCGCGTGAAACTCAAGTCCTTGCTTAGACTTGGCGGGATCGCTGGTGGAGCGACTTCCTGTTTTGCAACTTCGTTTGAGGAATCTTCAGTGAAGCCCAGAGCCTCGCCAACGGTGGGGGAACTCGATTCGAACTCGCGGGATCCGCTGGCGGTCGCCGCATCAAACCCGAAGCCTGGTTTTTCACTGGCGCTCGCGGACGCGGGGATCGCGGTGGGTGTTGGAGGTGTAGCAGCTCCTGGAGGTGTAGGAGATCCTACAGGAGGTATAGGAACTGCGCTGGGCTGGGCGCTTGGGGCCGCGACCGACTGAGGCGTTGGCGCGGGTGATTGCTCCGCAAGCTTGAAATCTAGCTTGCCACTGACGGAGGCCTCGGGCTGCGTGAACCCTAAAGCTTCTCCGACTGTTGGCGAGTTAGACTCAAATCCGGGGGCTTCGCTTGCACCTCGCGTGGCTGAGCTAAATTCTGTTTTGTCGTTTGATGGAACGATGGCAGAAGGTTCGGCCGAAGTGAAGCCCTGTTTGTCACTGGCCGATGGTTGCGCCGATGTAAAGTCCGGCTTTACATCTTGACTCGAGGATGGTTCCGCCGATGTGAATCCCAGAGCTTCGCCGACAGTCGCAGTTCCACCAGAGGCAAAGTCAGAAGCTTCGCTGCGCGATGGCGCGCCGGCTGGCGCGAAGGTTGCTTTCTCGGATGACGCGGACGGAGCTGAGACGATTGCTGGAGTTTCTGAAACGGAACCGGCTGCCGGCGCCGCGATCGCGGGAGTCTCTGAGACGGATCCGCTTTGCGGCGAGACGAACGTCTGTTTGTCGCTGGCTGCTGATTCGGCCGAAGTGAACGGCTGTTTATCGCTAGCAATTGAGTCGGCCGAAGTGAAGCTCGTCTTCTCGATCGGTGACGGCGTCGCGGATCCAAATCCGAGGACGTCGCCTACCGTGCCAGCGGTCGAACTGAATTCCTTCCCTGGCGCCGACGTGGATCCATCAAACTGAAATCCTGGTGCTTCTCCCGTGCCCGGTTCAGCGAAATGAAATTCCTGCGCCTCGCGCGTCCCTGTGATGGTCGCGATCGCCTCGGTCATCCGCTTGATGGCTTCCGGATCGACCAGCGATTGTTCTGCCGGCGTCGACTGGGGCAATCCGCCGGGTGCGATCGCGCTGGCCACCTGGCGCATCGCGGTGGGGTCCGACAGCGGCAGGATGGCTTCATCCGCTTCCCCGCCCGATGGGCTGTCGCCAGCCACGAAAGTTGTGGGCTTCGAGACCACGCCGCCCTCGGCTAACTTGGGTGTGCTGACGGTCTGGGTGGGTCCACTGCCTGCGCCTCCACCCCCACCACTGCCGGTGCTGGACTGTCCGGCCGTGGGACCTTGCTGCGTGGCAGCACTGCTACCGCCGCCGCCAGGCATGGCGATGCCTACCGCTCCTGCAGCTCCTGCGACTACGGCAAACTCCGCGGCCGCGGCAAAGTCCGCAGCTGCAGCTGGTGGATTCCAGAAAGAATCGGCGATGCCTTGCGCGGTGTAGAAAAGAGATTTTGCGAGTGCCTGCTGCGCCAGATTTTCGAGGACCTGTTTCGTGGCCGCCTCGAGGGCCGCGCCGACCGACTTCCCACTTTCGAGTGCGCCCATGATCGCGGTCGAATAGGCATTGGACATCTCGGTCTGGACGTTTTTCATCATCTGGCCGAGCTGCTGCCAGGCCATTTTGAAACCCGCCATGGCGCCGATCGCCTGCGGCATGTCTTGTGATCCCTGTTTAACGAGCTTCAGCTGGAGCTGAAGTTCTTTGATCTCCTGTTCGATCGCGGTGGTATCACCGCCGCGCGCTTTCACTGTGACCAGAAGCGCCTGCGCATAGCGGAGCTGGCCATCGATCGACTGCAGCATGGTCGCGAGCATCGCCTTATCGCCAACCGTGGCCTGCTTGGTCGCGGTCTCCAGCTGCTGGAGATTCTTGACACTCTTCTCCATCGCCGTCGTATCGACGCCGTGAGCCTTGGCGTCGGTGAGCACGGCCTGCGCCTCTGCGAGGGCTGCCTGCACGTTCTTTAATTTCTGGGCCTCGGTGACCTTGCCGCCGGCCGCTTCTTTCTCCAGTGCGTTCTCGTTCTCTTTTAATGCCGCGATCTCTTTGTGGATCGCGTCGGTGTTTTCGCCGCGCGCCTTGGCCTGTTTCTCTTCGCCTTCCGCCACAAGCAACGCAGCGCGATTCTCCATCAGTTGGGCGGTGAGGATCTCCTGGCCGAAGGCGCGCGCCTGCAAAAGTGCCTGCTCATAACGTTTGGCGCCGGCGCCAAGCATCTTGCTCTGGTGCGCGTTCTCGTCCGCCTCGGATGCTTTGTTGAATTTCTCCTGCATCTGGAGGAGCTGGGCCTGGGTGCCAGTGACGGCCGCGGCCATCTTGCGCGCGTTGGCCTCAGCCTCCAGCACTTCGGCATTCGGGATGAATGCATTGTCGTTGCTGGATTTTGCCTGCGCGGCGTGGAGCGCGGCTTCCGCGGCTTTGAATGCGGCCTCGGCTTCTGCGATCCGTTTGAGCAGCGCTTCCTTATCGGCCTCGCTAAAGAACTGTCCGCTGCTGGCAGTCTTGTGCAGCGCCTGAATATCATCCTCGGCCTTTGTCCATGCGGCCGTGGCGTCTTCCAGATTCTTCTTGTTCTCGGCAACCTGGGCCGCGCTGAAAATGATGTCAGTGGTCTTGCCGGCGCTCGCCTTGGCGGCGCGGAGATCGGACAGGGCTTTGTCGTAGGCGGCGACGGCCTGGTCGAGATGATCTTTCAGTGTGGCGAGTTCCGCCGGCGTCACTGAGAGCGGGTTGGCATGCGCCTCATCAACTTTCGCCTGGGCCTCTTTGACCGCTCCATCGGCATTCGAGAAGGCAGCGACGGCCTCTCCAAGATTTCGTTTCACTTCGGCGAGCTGGGCAGGACTGAAAAATGGAGTGCTGTGCACCTGGGCGAGCTGGGAGGCAATCACTTTCGCCCGGGCCGCATCCATGGCGGCCTGTTCTTTCGCGAGCTGATCGTTGAGGATCGCGATCGCATCCGTCGCCTGCGCCTGTTCGAGCACCTTCAGGCGATCGTCTTTCTGCTCCTCGGTGATCAGGTGTAGCGCGGCGAGTTTGCTGATCGCTGCTTCTTGATCCTTGTAGTACTGGGTGACGCCGTCTTCTTTGAGTTTGGTCTGGGCCTTCAGCAGCTCCTCGTCGGCCTTGGCCAGTTCGTCGGCGGCTTTCGCCGTGGCCTCAAATTCTTTCGCGACGCCGGCGTCGACCAGATGGGCATACTCCTCGGCCAGCTTGCGCGTGCCCTCGCGATATTTATCCTGTGCGTCGCTGAGCTTGCGCAGCGCCTCGGTCTGATCGTTCTTAACGAGAACGTCGAGTTTTGCCTGCTCCTCTTGTGCCTTTAGGGTCTCGCCAGCCTTCTTGTAGATGGCAACCAGCCGCCGCTGATAATCCTCATGCGCGATCGCCGCGGAATCGGTGGCATGCGTTTCGGCCGCGAGCCACTGGGCGAGATCGATCTGGTGGGCCTCGTAAGCGCTGTGCTGCGCTTCCTCCCAGGCCTTGATATCAGCAATCTGTTTGGTGATCGCCTCGCCTGCGTCCTTCGCCTGCTGATCCGCCTGGCGGTTCCCCTCTTCCTTCTTTTTAATATCGATGTTGTCTTGGGTGAGCTGATTGTTTTCCTTCTGCGCCTCGTTCAGCTTGGTGAGGATCTCGACCAGGATCTGCTGCGACTGGAGTTCATTGTCGGTCGGGCCGTGGAGAGCATCCGGAGTGAACCCCTCATCATTCGGCGTTACCTCGTCGGCCAGTTTCTTGGCCTCGTTCATTTTGTCGAGAACCGCCTGGGCATCCTTGAGAGTGCCCGCGAGCAGCCCGGCGGCCTTGTCCTTATTCGCCTGGCCTCCGAGATTCAAGAGCAGCTTGTATTGCGACTCGAAATCGATCAGCGCATTCTTTGCGCCTTTCGAACCGGAGTCGAACAGATACCAGTGCCCCTCAAGCTGCGTAAACATGTCATCGGCAGCCTTGGCGAGCTTCGTGAATTCGCCTTCCAGTTCCTGCATCGAGACGTGGTTAATGAGCTCGATTTCTTTTTTCAGGGCGTCGACATGGTCCCCCTTCAGCTCGTCCATCTTGATGCCGGCTTCGAGCAACTTGTCCTCGAGGCCGTTAAAGGTAGAGGCGACCGCAGTGTTGAACGCATCCCAGCCGAGCGCCATCTTATGCGCGTGCTGGGACCATTCCTGAATTTTCTCGATTCCTTTGACTAGTGCTTCGATGAGGAAGAGCACCGCGGTGGCCGCGAATGCCGCGGAAAGAGCAGTCCCGACTCCGGGCAGTTCCGCCACAAACGTGCGTACATGTCGCGGCAGATGGATGCCGAACATTTCTCCGAGTAACGCGGCTTCGCCCTTGGCCTCATAGACCGCGGTGCGGCCGTGTTTCATTCCCTCGCTGATTTGCTCCCCCGCAGCTCCCGCGCTCTCGCCCGCGACGCCGAGTTTCGTGCTGGCATCGTCAGCTGCGTCCCCGATCTGCGAGACGCTGTCCGCAGCTTTCCCCATGGTCGCGGCGGTTTGATCCGCTACGCGATTAAAGGCGGCGTCGAGGTTGGTGGTGTCGCCGAGAAAAGTTAGTACTGCGTCGCCGACAGAAACGCCTTGCCCGGTTTCGACTGAATCGCTCATAGGATTAAATTGCTTTCACGTTAGGAGTTGGGAGCAGCACAGGCGCCGCCCTTCTTTTGCATCACTTTCATGCGCGCGAAAAATGCGGCATTCGTAACGCGCCGTGGCTCCGGTTCCGATGAAGTTGTGCTGGGGGTCTCGCCGCGCCGCGTCTCGATCGTTGCTTCGATCCGTTTGAAGTGCACGGCGCGCTTCCGGAGGTACAGCGCGAGTAACTCCTCCGTCCACTCCGTATTCAGTTGGTGAGGAGTAACGTGATACTCCCGCAGCCACAGCTCGTAGATCTCGCCTACTGTGGCAAGGGGGCGGCCGCTGTCGCGTTCGTCAGGATCTTCGTCACCCGCCTGATCTCGGGTACAAAAGGGAACGCCACGCTCATTACGGCAGCGAACGCCGTGACGAGCTGTTCCTCCGTGGCCACCTCGAGGATCTTGTCTAGCGGAAGTTCCGGCGCATAGGCAAACACCAGTTCCGCCAACTTGTCAGGGAATTGTAAGAGGCAGGCAGTCAGGCCATCGGTCACCGTCTTCCCCTCAGAGTTGAACTGGAAGACGGCGAGGATCGGCACGAGCTCGTCGAAGAGCTTCTTGCGCCACGCGCGCTGTGGCATGACCGTGAGGAGTGGGATGGAATAATCGTCCTTGCCGAATTTCACCGACAAGGGTGTTTGGGCTACTGCGTCATCTTCGGTACGGGGTTTCATGTTTGCTCGCCTTCTGAACGAAAAAATGCCCGGGACAAAAATTCAGGTTTGAATTTATGTCCCGGGGTAACTGGAAGCTAACTACTAGCTGCCTTCGTAGCCGGTGCCGATGTCGGTGATTGAGCCGAGGACCTGGCCGGAAAGCTTGCGGGCATCCCACGACACGGGGATCACCTGCTTGTCTTTACGGGTGATCTTCATGCTGACGGCGACGGTGGTGATCGCTTTCTGCACCAGGATGACGCGGTTCGTGTAAGTGTCCGGAGCGGGGCCAACCACACCAACCATGATGTAATTGAGCGCCTGCGATCCGAAGGTGACCTGCGGCGTCGCGGCCACATACGTCGAGGCGGAGATCGCGGCGTTCAGATTTGGCAGGCTGACTTCAGCCAAATGCGCTTGGATGACGAACTTCTCTTTTTCGAGAATGTCGCCAACCACTGCGGCTTCTTCATCCACGTAAATCTCTTTGATGGTCGGGGTGTAAATTACATCGACACCGGCATCGGTATAACCGACGGCGAACCATCCCGCGGGCCAGACCAGAGGCGCGGTGAGGGTTGGTAAGGTGGACCCCAGCGGAGCGATGTAGATGAGACCGGGGCCTGACAGAATCTGTGTTACATCAGGTTGAGCGGACATTGAGTGTTTCTCCTTTTTTCTCCCCGAAGGGGACTAACTTTGAAATTTGGTTTGCTGGAAAACGGGCAAAGAAAAAGGCCGGGAGGGAATCCCGACCTTCAGACTGCTTTTCTAAAATTGGTGTTAGTTCTCTGCTACTCGAAGCAGGTAGCAGTCTTACGGGGTGCGATCCTCACGGCACGATGGCCAGCGCGGGCATGTTGACGGTCGCGGCCCACGAATCTGTCGGGCAGGTAAACGTAGTGGTTCCTGGTGTCCCTAAGGAACCTCCCGACGTCGTGCCAATCGAGGTCCTCCCTGCATAGTTCAGATTCAGAGTGGAGTTGGATACGAGTTGAAGCGTCGTGGCCGCTGAAGTCCAAACAAAATATAAACGCGAGGCCCCTTCCGTGACGCCGGCGGGCAAGGTTGACGGAGACGGGGACACAACGAGAGTCTGGATCCCTGTGCTCGCATATGTCGTCGCCCCCACATGCGAGACCAGAGTGCACGTCCCGCCCGACGTGCCGGTGGCGAACCCAAAATCGCTATTGTGCGTAGCGTCGTCCACGCTGATGTCAACGACTACGTGCCCGAAACTGAAGCCATTCGCCACGTTCACGGGCATCCCCACAGCCAGGAAAACATTCGCGGTTGGGGTTGTTACAGCATTCCCGAAGGACGGTTGGAAGATGTACATCGAGATGGTCGGGATCGCCCCGGGCCCATAAGAAGGCGTTGCCGCCAGCAGCAGAAGACCCGACGCGAGAACCGAGAGCAGCTTGATTAGTTTCCGGACCACGTGACCGACGCTCCTGTCGCCGAAGCAATGACATAAAGTGCGTTGGAATTCGAGACCGCCGCACAATAGGACGCTCTCGCTGGCAACTCAATCCCGGTGGAAGTGGTGACTCCGAATGGGCCTACATAGATGCTGATTATGTTTGTGCTCAGCGCTTCGACGCAGAGACCGTTTGTAAGAGAGTTCGTCCCGAGCGCCGCCGCCGACGCTGTGACAGCCTGTTGCCCGGCGAGAATGGTGCTGGACAAGGCAACCGGGGCGACGACGTTCACCGTGGGCAAAAGCGTCCATTGCGGAGTGACGGTTCCCGTTCCCGTGATCGCGGTGGAGAGATCGGCGCGAATGTTAACGTAGCCGGACACAACGATCAGAAAAGGCTGGTTTGTCGACGCTACGAAGCTGTAAGGGTTTGTAAGTTGGGCATAAGTGGCGGGGTTCAACACCTGAGCGGTGGGAATCGTGACCCAATTCGTGTTGTCAAATGTTCCCTGGAAAGTGACTGCTCCGCCGGTAAGCGTGGTGGTTTGGTCGAGCTGTACGATGAAACCAGCAGCTCCAGTGAGTTGGCCGGAGGTCGTCGTCCCCGTCGGATATTGAAATGTGCCGGAACTGGTGCCGCTGCTCCATGCCGTCCCTGCTTTGAATTGAACCCCGGGGAAAGTGAGCTGATTCGAAGCCTGGTCCAGTTGCAGCGGTTCTTGTTGGCCGTTCGTCGGCGCGGGTGCGGAAGTGTTGTAGTCGCCTCCTGCCTGCACCGAATTGGTGGCAGCCGTAGCACCAGCCGCGGCGTCCACCGTTGCCCCGGCATGACCCGTAATCTCCGCGGTAACGGTCCCTCCGACCACTTCTTCGGAAGCATCCGCTTGCGAGCTTGCCGTAATTCCGACGGCTACGGTTCCGCTTCCGGTGATCGCCGTCGAGAGCAACACCCGGAAAGAATTGGCGCTCGCCACGTCGCACTGAAACGCCTGGTTCGTCGAGGCTACGAATGTATAGGTGGTGGCGGCGGGCAGGGAGTTGTTCAGCTGCGTGCACTGTACCGCATAGGGGTTCGTGAATGCCGTCGTGTCCGAGACCTGGAAGCTTACGACTCCCCCGGTTAGAGTCGTGCCTTGATTGAGAAAGACAAATACCGTGTTGTAGCCCGTCACGGTTTCAGTCAGAGCGGTGTTGACTCCGGTGGCGCTGGTCCAGGATGCGGTCGCTTCCGCGAGATTTCCGGCAATCACAGGCCAGCCGGCGGTCGTAGCGGCGGGGGCGCCCTGGGTTACAGTGCCAATGTTATTCGCGCCTGCGGGTAGCGCGGTCTGCAGGTTAACGTCCAGATTTGACGAGGCGTCCAACTGTAATGGCTCGGCCTGTCCGGATGATGGAGTTTTCGGGGAGGAGTTGTACACGCCACCGACGTTCACTTGGTTCCCTGGAGCAGTCCCTCCCCCTGTGGTATCAAGGATCGCCCCGATGTGACCAAGGAGATCGAATGTGCCGGTTGTTGCCGGCGAGTACGCTAGGCTAGCCCAGTAAAGCGTAACGGAACCGGTTCCGCTGATCGCCGTCGTGAGGTCCGCACGAACTCCAACATAACCTTGGGTAAGCAACAAAACCGGCACATTCAGCGAAGCGAAAAATGAGATTGGCTGCGCAATTTGCGATAAAGAACTTGGGTTAAGCACGGCGTTGCCCGGCATCGAAACCCAGTTGATGCCGTCGTTGGTTCCCTGAAAGGTGACTGCCCCGGCGCTAATCGTGGAGGTCTGGTCTAGCTGCACGAGTATTGCAGGAACACTGTTTGCTTGTCCTTGAGTGGGTGTCCCCGTCGGATATTGGAAGGTTCCTGAACTCGTGGCGCTCGTCCATGCCGTCCCCGCTTTGAATTGAACCCCAGGGGAGGTCAGTAAGTTCCCCGCCTGATCGGATTGATTCCCTAACGTCTGGCCATTGGTCGGAGCGGGAGGCGTGGTGTTATAGATACTGCCCACCGGCTGCTGCGCAAACACCGAAACGCAACTCAGGCATGCGAGCCCGAGTACAAGTAGAAGACGCCGGATCATTTCAGCGAGACTGCCTTTTTCTTCACGAACTTCAACGTCTTGGGATCAGGTTCCCAAACTTTCATGTCGATCTTCTGGCTCACGGCGTAGTCGTACCAGATCTTTCTTTGGTCTTGGCTGATCTCCAGCTGGCGCGCCTTGTTTTTCTCGACCGTGACGAGCATGGTCTGGTTCGCGGCTTCGCGTTCCGCCCATTCCAGCTGGAGCTCGCGGGCCTTGAGCTTCAGGTCATCCGGCAGCAGATAGGCGGTGAGTTCGTCGGTGAAGACGGGAGCGGCGAGGACGGGATCCGCTTGGGGCAATTGCGCCGCGGCCGGCAGAACGGCGGGCGCAGATTTCACCGGAAAAGAGACAGGCCCGGTCTTCTGGGCCTGCGCATCCATGGAGACGCATGCTAGAGCTACTACAACACAGAACAGGAGTAAGTGTTTCAATTGAGCCTCTTATTTATAGGAGCCGTCGACGACCGCATCGCTCAAGAGCACAGCGGTGTTGTCGGCATCGGTGATCCCTTTGGTCAGGCAGTACCCGATGCCGGTGGCGAAAGGCCAGCCTTCTTCGGTCTTGATGGTGTGCTGAGTTCCAGCCTGCGTGCCCACCACTTTTATGAGGTTGGTCGCACCGCAGGAAGACGGCGAGGACGCCGTGTTATAGAGCTTGAAATAAACCGGGTACGCGGCATTGTTGAACAGATCGACCGAGTACACCTGGCCTGCGCTCGCCTTGAGAGAGGTCGCATTGTTCGTGGCGGCCGCAACAAAGTGAAACGTGGTTTCTCCACCGGAGGTCGCCGGGATCAAGCTGATCGTGGTCGCGCCAGCGGAGCAGCCGGTTTTGCAGTTGATCTCCACATATCCGGAACCATCGACCGGCCCCAGAATGTCGGCGTTGACGCCCAGCACTTTGCCAGTCGGCGCGCTGCCCCAGGTGGTGATGCCTGTGGATGTGAGGTTGTTCGTACCGTCCGACAAATTAAAGAAGAACGGGTTCGTGACGGTGTTCGCCGATCCGGTCGGGCCCACTTCGAAGACACCCGAGCCGGAAACGGGCTGCGTGGTTTGCCAAAAAGTTCCCGACACCGGCTGCGTGGACTGCCAGAAGGTTCCGGAAACGGCAACCGTGTTGGTGATATAAGCGTTGACGCCAGAAACCTCGACAGCGCCCGGGGAAGTGCCGTAGTTGCTGGGCGCTCCGAGAAGGGTGCCGGCCGCGGAATAGAGGTCAACTGGTTGGCCCTGTCCAAGGGCAAACCCGGAGCAGAGCAAAAGAAGAGCGAACAGTCTGAAAGCAGAGCGTTTCATCGTGAGTGGTTTTCCTTTTCCTACCTTGGGTTTGCTGGGTCTTCAGTTCACTGCAGGGGAATTGCAGAGGTTGAAAATCATTGATAGAAAATGTCCACGACGCAATCGTCGAGATCCACCGGTGTGTCGTCGAGATCGGCGATGCCCTTCGTGATCGCGAACGCGATGCCGTTCGCATATTGCGTGCCCGGGCCGGCGGGGTTCACTTCGCCGACTCCTGCGTCCACGCCGATCGTCTGGCTGGGGATATCGGTTCCAAGATCCGGCGCCGTGGTCTTGTCGAAGAGTTTTGCGAAAATCGGATAGTAGGCCTTGTTGTAAATCTTCCAGCCGGTCACGACGCCAGGCGCGTTCTTGATAAGTTCGGGATTGGTCCCCGCGGCGGCGACCAGGTGATACTTCAGGCTTGCAGGCAATTCTGAACCTCCGCCAACCGGTATGTTCCCGACCAGCACCCATGCGCCTGCAACCTGCTCCCAGAGATCGCCGCTCGCTTCGTCGTAATAGATGTCATCATTTTTTCCCAGGAACGCCGGTGATCCGAATCCTTCATAGAACTGTGGAACGTAAGGGAGACTCGAGCCGTTCGGCCGAAGCATCACCTGATAGAAGGCGTACTCCGCGACCCAGCCCGTATCCGGGTCGGTCATCTCTAAAGGGCCGGAGACTTCCTTCGCCCGGACAATCGTCCCGTCGGTTACGGTGGTGTCGCAGAGGCCGTGAAGCGCATCATGAATCGCGCTATAAAGATCGGCGGCGACCTCCGCATCTTCGACCGCGGCCCATACGCGGATGCAAATTCTCGCATCGACCAGCACTCTGATTTCAGGGTGCGAGTGACCGCCGACGCGGAACATCTGAATCACCGGCCCTAACGTCGGATCGAAATGTTCGGGGAGGCTGTAGCCGTAGTAAATGGATCCGCCGAGGTTCGTGCCGAGAAGCGATGTAACCGGAGTCTGTGTGGCGAGAAATTCTCCGACAATGACATTCGCGTCAACCACCGTTCGGCCGAACCATTACCTGATACAACGCATAGACCGACGCCCAACCGGTCTTGTCGTCGGTAGCTTCGACGGGCCCGTCCACTTCGAGTGCGTGCACAATCGTCCCGTCGGTGACGGGATAGCCGCACAGACCATGCAAGACGTCATTGATGGCGCCGTAAACCTGCGCCGCGAGTTGCGCATCTTCCACCGCGGCCCATACCTGAATGCGGATCTTAGCCTCAACCAGGACGGTGATCTCTGAGTGCGAGTGGCCGCCGACGCGCGAGAGCTGGATCACGGGCCCGAGTGTCGGGTCAAAATGTTCCGGCAGACTGTAGCCGTAATAGATCGAGCCACCCAGGTTCGTTCCCAAGAGTGCGGTAACTTCCGTCTGGCTGAGCAGGTACTCCCCGACAATGACGTTGGCGTCAACCATTGGTCAGCTTGCATCTTCCGTGAATTCCGTCAGAGTTTGCCCTGGTGCGTAGAACTTCATGCCGGCGTTCGGACAATCGCCCGGGCAGTGAACGAGGATGAGACTGTCGGCATCCTTCCGCTTCTGCCACTGCAGAGCACGCTGGCAGCTGGGGCAGGTGTAGGTGGTGCCCGTTGTATAGAATCTGGTATCAGCCACCGAGTTTCTCTTTCACGCGGTCGGCAAGTTTCCCAATGTGTTCATCGAAAGCGGGATTCAAATAAGGCTGAGCGCGCATTTTCGAGGTACCGAGTTCGAGATATCCGCCGTAACCGGATTGCGTGAAGAGCGTGGCTTTGACGCCGGTCGGAACTTCTTCGACCGTGCTGTCAATCGAGCGCCGGTTGGTGCCAGTACCCATCGCGGGGCGGTTGAGTTTGTGTTCCGCCTTCTCCTCGAGGTTGCGCTGATAGCCCGCTTCGGTGACGGGCGAAAGGTCTTTTGCCGTCGGTACGATTTCTTCCTCGTAGAGCTCGGTGGTCGCCGCGAGCACACTGGCCTTGATGTTGGCGAGCGCTGGCCCAATGCGCAGATTCAGAGTCGGAACTGCTCGGATGGCCATTAGATTTTTAGGTATTTAGAAATGTAAATCTCGAAGGTGATCGCGCTTCTTGGTCAGATTCACCCTCAGCTCGATCGCGCTGCTTTTACATTTAGCGCAGTAACGCCAGTTGCCGACGCGATACAAACAAGGTTTGCCTCCGCAATTCGAGCACCCATGGTCTTTCTCGCGCTGGATGCTCGCCTGGATGATTGCATTCGTTAGCATTTTTACGGATCGACCACGCGGCATTCGACTTCATGCCGAACCTGGTAAACATTTTGCGGGAGGATAAATGAGCACAGCAAAGCACAAACTGCTCGGATGGCCATTTAAGGTTCGAGAAGAATGTAGGGCTGAGATTGAGCGTTCTTGGTAAACCCGGACGGCGTGATTGTGCCCGTGATGGCGCCCGATCCGATTTGGTTCGCTCTGTAGCCTCGTCGAACCTGGTTGACGTTGATAAAACCGTTTATGTAGGTTGCAGACTCACCAGAGCCGTACAGGTTGACGGCTGCGCTGGCGTTGTCGGATCCGAACATCAGCCAATAACTCCCGGGCGGCAGGGTCACGCTCGTCACGCCCCCGGTGATCTGGAGGAGCGTCGCTCGATACAGCCCGGTTGCGGCGCTCAGCGCAATCTTCACCGATGCGACCAGCGTCCCGGCTAAGTTGTATATCCCGAGATATAAGTTATTGCCGTTGCTAGAGGCGTACACGTAGGCACTCATCTGGGTGAAGGTGATGATGGCGGGGATCTGCACCATGCCTATGTAGCCGTAGTATTGCGCCAGGACGCCAGTGACAGTCTCCGCGTATAGTGACGCATTGCCATAGGGCAGTAAGTAGTAATCGGGCGCGGTGTTGATCAGCGCTGTCGCGGCGGCCACGGCTGCAGCGACAAACGTATCGTTCGCTACGTCCGTTGAACTATCGCCGGGTGCCTGCGTTGTCGCCGTGGTCCCGCTTGGTAGCGCTGGAGTGCCGGATAAACCGGCCGCGGTTCCTGATGTGTTGGCCGCGTTGTTCGGGATATCGCCGGAGACGAGTGCGGGCAGTCGTGCGTGCGGCAAGGTCCCGGTGGTAAGGTCCGATGCGGAAACGACCACGTTGCCCGAGAGCGCGTGAGTATTAACGGTTGTCGTTTGTGGCACGAGCAGCGCTTCCGCGGCTTCGGCGCGTGTGGTTTCCGTGGCGGCTGCGCCAGATGCATCGGCGCCAACTTCGGAAGCGGTCAGCGAGACCACTCCGGTTTGTCCGTTGACGGAGAGGACCGCGTTCGGAGGACTGAGGAGCTGCACCCAGTTCGATAGAGTGCTCGCCCCCGCGGTTTGTAAAACGAAGCTTTCGGATATATCAGACCGTACCGCAATGTCGCCGACACTGGCGGCCAGCGCCAGCATCGCCACTTGCGAAGCGACTACATAGGTTTCGGTGATGGCGAGCGCCGGGATTTGGGACGATGGGACTTGACCGGAACTGTTGAGCGACGCGACGCCATTATTGGCCCCGACCGAAGACAATGGAACAAGTAACGCCTCGGCCGCTTCCGCCCGCGTGGTCTCTGCGGTTAACGCGGTTGTGCTGGCCTTGGTCGCTTCGGCGGCTTCTGCTCTTGTCGTTTCGGTTGAGATCGCGGTTGCATTCGTGGACTCTGCCGCTTCTGCGCGGGAGGTCTCTGTGGTCAGTGCCGAGCTGGTCGCTAACGCCGCGAGTGATGCCACGAGGCCGGTGATATCCGATTCGCCGAGAACGACAACTCCGGTCCTTCCGGCCACGCTCTCAACATCCCCTCCGCCGCTTCCGCCGAACACTTCGGAGATCGCAGTCCCGGTATCGAGAAACAATTGGAACGTGTCGGTGCAGACGTAGAACGTCCCCTCCGCCGATGACTCTACCGGCAGATTGGCAAAGAGCCCGTACTTAAAGATGACTAAAGGCGTGCCGATCATAATTATTTAATTCAAAAAGGAGTTAGAAGCGCTGGCTAGAACTTTCCCCAATAGGCGACGAGATTGGTGCCTGGAGGCGCGGCCGGAGAATCGAGGATCAAGCGGCACTCGACTTCGAGATGGTGTCCTACGCCGCCCGGATCGTGGATTTGAAAGATGTCGTACATGTCGGTGTTGCCGTTGACGTCGATCTGCAGCCAGTGATCGTGCGACAGCGGATTGCCGTCGCTGTCAAACCACGGCCGCATGAATACTTTTTTGTAGGCGATGCCTTCTTTGGACTTGGCGAGAAATTCCACGTCGGTTGGAACATTGTCGGTGGCGACCCGACAGGGCACGCCGGTAGCGACCGCGGTAAACGTCGCTGTCCCGCCATAGCCGCCCGCGCTCGAGGAAGTGCGCACGAGCACGTTGGCCAGCTGGTTGAGCAGCAGATCGAAGGGATCGGTGAAGTTGTCGGACATTTAGAAACGATCTGCGTTGCGAATGAGGATCATCAGGCCGACCAGGATCGCAACGGCGATGACGAAACCTTCCACGCTTACATCTCCGTGCGCAGAACCCAGTTCCGGATAATGACCATCTCATTGAATCCGCAAGTGTTCTCTTCCGAGATGCCCCACGCCGGCAGATTGCTGACGGAATCGCGGAAGCGCTGCGCGAGGTCCAGGATGGTTTTGATCTGGTCTTTGCCCACCAGTTTGTAATCTCCGATCGTGACCGATTGCCCGGCCGGCCCGCTCGACATGCGGGCGGCGAGCGCTTCCATCACGGTCGCGCAGGCAAGCACCAGGAGCTCGTTCTGCGGGACAGCGCTGTCTGAGATCGTGTTCCAGCCCGTCTCCATGCCGGAGGTCCAGTTGAGGATTTGCTGCAGCTCCTCATCCTGAAAGTTGGGGCTCGTGAGGTTCATGTCTCCGGTCAGCAGACGCATCTGGCCGGTGACGGTCGCGAGGTTGTAAGAGGCGGACATTACGCTTGTGCCTCGAAGGCCGCTGCGGGCACCGGCTCGGCAGTCGGATCGGCGCCACGCCAGACGAAATTGAA
>QGNH01000695.1_pt1 | contig 29254 bp, 31 predicted proteins | sample 1735481 | NCBI WGS metagenome assembly QGNH01 (sample SAMN09239004, study PRJNA386568) | Viral metagenome, whole genome shotgun sequencing project. | reverse complement strand
TACACCGCAACCGCCATCGCCACCGACGGCACGGTGTTCACGGCCACTTCAAGCGTTTCCCAAGCCGCCGCGCAAACTGCCGCCAACGCTGAGGTGACCGTCTACGACACAACGAATGCGACCACGGTCACAATCGTGCCCACGGCGGCGAACGTCCCGAGATCAGTCCCGCTCGTGGCGACCGTCGTGGTCACGAATGCTCCAAGCAACGCCGGCGGGACGATCGTGGCCACGCTGATGGGGCCGGTATCCACATCGAGCGCGGCGTGTCGAGCCGCCGCACCAAGTCGGTTCGCATCAGCCGGCAAGAAGTCCTATACCGCGGTCGCCGTCGGCAGCGGTTCGTATTCCATCGCCGCTGCCGCGCCGAGTCGACCTGGTTGCTACGCGTGGAGCGCCACGGTGACCTACGCCGGTGGCGTGAAGGCCAGCCTCGCTGCGTCGGGCAAGTCATCGCTCTTCGTCGTCGCTACACATCTCGCCGCGAACCGGGTGTCCATCCCGACGTCCGGCGTTCTCGCTCGAACTGTCGCAGTAGCCACCCGGACCCGAGAAATCAATCAGTTGGCAACAGCCACCACCGTCGCCGTGTGGAACGCAAAGGCCCTAAGCGCTAAGACGGGGACCACCGTGATTGCCGGACACGTCAGCAGTCCAGGAAGCGCGGCGGGCGTACTGTCCCGCGCGACTCAACTCAAGGCTGGCTCATTGGTCTACGCGACTACGAGTACCGGCAAGGTGACAACGTGGACCGTGACGAAGATCCAGACGGTGTCGTCGATCCCCGCTTCTCTGTTCGCTGGAGGTGGTACACATCGCCTGGTCCTACTGACCTGTGTCGGAACATACAACCCGACGCTAGGTCACTACACCACCTACGTGATCATCAGCGCTCGCGCAAGCTAAGGCCTTCCACCGGGACAACTTCTTGATGCTCGGGGCACATACCGAGCATGAGCACAAATAACGCCACGCCAACCGCCCGAGCCCTCGCTGCCGCAATCCGCGCAAACGTACCAGTCCTGCTTTGGGGAATGCCCGGTATCGGCAAAACAGCGTGTCTCAACTCATGGGGCAACTCGTGGGGATTCGACGTCGAGTCGATCGTGGGCTCGAACCGCGAGCCGAGCGACTTCATGGGCTTCCCCATCGAGGTCGACGGCCAGACCGTCTACTCAGACCTCGCGTGGGCTCGTCGCCTCGCGGCTGCTGACAAGGGTCTGCTGTTCCTTGATGAGTTGACCACGTGCAGCCCGAGCGTGCAGCGCGTCATGCTGCGCATCCTCCAAGAGCGCATCGTGGGCGAACTGAAACTGCCCGACTCGGTGTCCATCGTCGCCGCCGCGAACCCGCCCAGCATCGCCGTTGACGGCTGGGACCTCGCCGCGCCGGTCGCGAACCGGCTCATGCACCTCGACTGGGTCTTCGACTCCGACGCGTGGCTCGAAGGCTTCGTCACCGACTTCGCCTTCGACAACGCACCGTCGATGGAGTTGATGCTGAACGACGGCAACGTGTCGCACAAGATCCGCGCCAAGTCGACCGTGCTCGCCTTCTTGAAGTCGCGCCCCGACCTTCGTCTCTCGCTGCCCAACGACCCGGCCACCGCCGGACGTGGCTGGGCGAGCCCCCGCTCGTGGACCAACGCCGCCGCCGTACTGGCTGAACTTCGCGCCGACGACACCGAGGCCATGCTGCTCTGCGTGACCGGCTGCGTTGGCGAGGCCATCGCCACCGAATTCATCGCGTGGGTGCTTTCATCGGACCTCTACGACCCCGAGGAGGTCATCAAGAACCCCGGCATCGTGGACTGGACCAACCGGCCCGACCGCATCTTCGCGCTGATGGCGTCAGTGACGGCCATCGCCAGGATGCGGGGCGACAAGAAGGTCTGGGAGTCCGTGATGGCGGTCATCGTCAAGTGCGCAGAGTCGGGTCGACCCGACCTCGGCTACCCCGGCGCTCGGTCGCTGCTCCAAGCACCGCCGAAGGATGCCAAGGTGCCAACCGGCGCGGTGGAGGCATTCGGCGAACTATTCGGCAAGACGGGCCGCTGGCAAGCCAACGCGGCGGCCTAACGCCGTTTCCGCAGGAACTTGCCGCATGGTTTAGGGCATGACCCTCTCCACAGACACCAAGCCATCCGACCTCGAGTCCACGCCCGAGCCAACCGCGACCAATGCGTCAGAACCAGCCCGTCCACCGAGCCGGCCCCGAGCCAAGAAGCCGTCCAGCGGGATACAGCACAACGTCGAGCTGACGCTACGGATCTCGGCGATGAACGAGACGACTCGGGCGTTACTCGCGACAGCGATCGGCTGCAACTCGAACGCGGTCGTCGACCTAGCCGTTGACACCCTGAGCCACGAGTCCGATGCGCGCGCGGTGCTGACGTCGGTGAACGACATCTGTACCGCCGACCCCATGGAGGCCGGCATCCTCGCCACCGTCCTCGCGAGCGAGAACAAGGCCATCTTCAAATCGGCGTGGCGGATACTCGTACTGCTCCCATCGGACCTCACCACCGCTGCGGTGCCTGCCGGATCAGCCAACGCCGGTCTCGCCTTCGCCAAGGCCGCGCAGTCCCTCGACGAGCCTTCACGCAAGGCCGTCGCTCGACTGCTCAAGGACCTCGGAGAATAAGTGCCACGTCGAGACGACTCACCCGGTCGTTGCCAGTCGTGGCGAATGTCACCCAAGCCACACGATCCGCTTCACCGCCCCGGTGAGTGCCATCGCTGCTGGCGTCCGTGTCGCCGACGACTCGCCGACCACGGCGAGAAGCGCTGCGCGTCGTGCATCAACGACCTGGTGCACGTCACCGAGACGTGGGTCCGGCTTGGTCTCATCAGCGAACCGAATCCATCAACGGCCGTCATTGACGCCATGGTCGGCGACGGCGACTTCACCGTGAACTACACCGCGCGTTGGCAGCGCGCCCATCAAGGTGAAGTATCTGACCCGTCCACGTCCTCGACAAGAGTGCTGACGCTGCGCGACACCCTGGTGGCGTCCACTCGACGCGAACCAAAATTCGAGACCGTCGAGCCCATGGTCCCGCGATACGACTCCGACGAGGACGGCTGGTAAACAGAAATGACCACGACGACGCAGAAGACGCTAACCAAAAACAGCCGGACGAAAAAGAGTCGCTCCGCTCCGCTCCAATGGAACTACCAGGACGATCTCGTACCGCGCGCCGGCCTGCCCGATGCCGACCGAATGGCCAAGCGCCAGAAGTGGCTGCGTCGTTACGTCAAGTCGTCGGTCTACCTATTGCCGTTCGTCTTGGTGCTGTCAATGTTCGTCACGCTCTCGAACGTCAAACCTCACGCCACGCCCTCGACGTCGAACGCTTCGGCATCATCCAGCCCCGGTCGCACGGTGGCGACCCTGGCGATGGCACAGTGGCTCGCCGGGACACCATCTCCCCTGCCCCGCGCGACGATCCAGTCGTGGGACGGCGCAAACTACATCGTCCCCGCTCCAGTGAAGGTCAGCACCGGCCAGACCGCACCAGTGCGGTGGACCGCCGAGCTTGACACGTTCACGCTGATCGTCGTCGGTTCGTCCACGCCGACGGTCTACTCAGCCGTCATCGAGGTCGCCCTGAAACCTGGTGGCGGTGCAGTGGCGCTCGGTGGTCCGAGTCTGAGCGTCGTGCCGGCCACTAACACGACGAGCGGATGGGCCACTGGCGCTCCGTGGTCGGGAATCAACTCGACCGTCACCGTGGCGGCCCCGGTGCAGTCGGCTATCGACGGCTGGCTCGCGGCGTTCGCCTCGGGGAGCAGCTCACAGCTTCGTCTGGCTATTGGCGACACCCGGAGTTCGGTCTACTACGTTGCCCTGTCGGGCATCGCGTCAGCGACGGACACCGCAGTGGCCGCCGCGACCCGCGCCGCGCCGAACTTGGCCCCAACCGCATCGATCACGAACCCATCGGCAGAGATCGTTGAAGTGACCGTCAGCCTGCTTTGGAAGGGCGAGAAGGCCCCGGCGTTCGGCTCATCGACATCGGGCCCGCAGACAACCATGGACCTCCTGCTCGAACGGGCAGACACCGCCGCGCCGGTCGTGGTCGCGTGGGGCCCTCCGGGTTCCGGGCCTGGTCTCGTGCCGTACCAGAACGCGGTTCGGTACTAGATCGTGGGACTGCTCACCAGGAAGGTCGAAGACGCAGAGCCATGGTGGCCGACTGCCGTGCGCAGTCGTAAGCGCGACGGACGCGTTCTCGGGACTGACGGTTCGGTGTGGCTCTACGCCAAGGTTCCGCTGTCGCCGGTCACCGACGCCCGCTCGCCCGAGGAAGCCCTGGCGGCTGGCGAGCAGATACGGGCCGTGCTCGAAGAGATCGCCGGCACCACCCACGTGCGAGTGACTCGACGGGCCATGGCCAAGGCGTCCTACCGCAACGTTCATCTGCTGCTGGTGAACGTACCGACCACGTTCGCACCACCGGCTGGCTCTCAGCTCTTCGCACACCTCTCGTCCACCTTCGCCGATACCGACGTCCTGCGTCGACTGCTCCTGGTTGGCGTGCGCCTCCAGGACAAGGTCGGAGGCTCTGGCGGTCTGCGCAGCGCCATCGACTCGGTTGCCGAAACCATCGCCGCTGGCACGATTCCGCTTGAGGACTTCGACGAGGACTTCGCCACCATGAGCGCGATCATGGCCCGCGTCGGGCTCAACTCGCTCACCGACTCCGACTTCGCCCTGGCGAACGCCTGGTGGAACGAGGGCAAGGCCCCCGACACGCCGATGCTGGTGCACGACGACCACGTGCACGTCTTCTCGTCGACCGCATCGATGCAGGCCGCCGCCAGACTGGTCGAGCGCGACGGCGACGACAACTGCGAGTCGTGGGAGTTGGCGAAACATCACACACTCTGCTTCGCGTGCGTGCGCGACTTCGAGATCGGTTATCCCGACGCCACCTCACACGAGGCCCAGTGGGCGAGCACACTCATCGAGTCGGGCGCGGTGTGCGTGTCGATTCGCGGCAAGCTGGAACCGGCCTCGGTGACCCGGAGCGAATTGCGACGCGGCAAGAAGAAGTTCACCGACGACGTCAACGAGCGATACCAGCAGAACAAGATGGCCCGCGGCGAGCAGGAGGAGCTGCTTGGCGAACTGGACGAACTCGAGCGCTACTACGCCACCGGCGGTCCGGCCACGCTCATGGAATGTTCGACGGTCGTCGTGTCGTCGGGCGTGCAGGGGCGCAACGGCTACGACATGTCCGAATTCGCCCCCGACTCCAGCCTCGTCATCAGCACCATGGTCTCTCGCCAGAACTCGGCGCTCGCTGAAACGTGGCTGGCATCGCCGGTGCGGGCAAACCCCTACCTCCACGACCTGCCGACGATCACGCTGGCCGCCAGCGGCCTCGCCGGACTCTCCACCGTCGGCGACCGCGACGGTGCGCTGCTCGGCTTCACCGAAACTGACCGCCAACCTGCGTACATGTCGCCGACCGCCGCAGCCGACGAAGATTCTTTGCCCATCGCGGTGGTGGTCGGTCAGAGCGGGTCCGGTAAGTCGGTGACCATGCTCTACGTGGCCGACCAGTTTGCCAAGATCATCAACTCGCGTGGTGAGAGAACCCCTGTCATCATTATCGACCCGAAGATGGGGAGTGACCACTCCGCCGTCGTCGAAGCAGCCGGAGGCAGTGTCGCCAGCCTCGACGACCTGCTCTCTTCTGACGGGGTCTTCGACCCGCTTCGGTTTTCCAAACTCCGCGGATCGGGGGCCGAACTTGCCGCGAGCATGTTGATGTCGATCAACCCGTGGGGCTCATCGTCCGACGACTACGAGATGCCGGTCCAGCGAGCGATTGCCTACGGCGTCGACCACGGCGCGGATTGCATCGGCGAGGCCCTGAAAATAGCCCTCAACGACCGTGTCGCGCCAGAACGCATGGTCACGGCAGTGCTCGATCTCGCGGTGTCGTCACCCATGTTCCGAGCCTGCGTCGGCAGCACGAATGGCGGCCAGAGCCTCCGAGCGTCCGAGGGCATCACTCTCATCAAGGTCGGCGACGCGCACCTCGATCTTCCTCCCCCCGGCCAGCTTGCGAGCGAATCGAACCTGAACCAACGCATCGCACTGGCGCTGGTTCGCATGATGGTCTTCGGTTCAGCCTCGGCGCTCGCCATGAGATCGGGCGTGCTGATGCTCGACGAAGCGTGGGTCATGCTGGGGGCCGGACGAAGCGAGATGGAGCGTTTGGGGCGACTCGCTCGAAGCCAGCAGGTCTTCCCGATGCTCTTCACGCAACGGATCTCCGACGCGCTCGATGCGGGGTTGTCGGGCTATATCTCGCGCGGTCTCATCCTTCCAATCCAAGACGAGACGGAGGCGTTGGCGGCGTGCCAGATGTTCAAGCTTGAACCCACCCCCGAGCGCATGGGCCGTATCACCGCGAAGGCCACGTTGGGATCGTCGGCCAACGAGGTCGGCACGGCGCCGAACTGGAACTCGATGCGAGCGCTGCGCGATCACGAGACTGGCGAAGTCCTGCGCGGCGCGGTCGGGATCTACGTCGACCTGGCTGGTCGAGCCGTACCCGTCGAGGTGCGCCTGCCCGATGAGTTCCTCAAGATGTCATCGACCAACCCAGAGGACATCCGTCGCCGCATGGCTGAGCGAGCCGCAGAGCCAGCGGTAGGGTAAGCACCCGTGGTCATCATCGTGTTCGTGATCGCGTTCGGAGTGTCCTTCGGCGCGATGCGTTTCGTCAAGAACAACTTCGTGCCAATCCTTGTTTTCGTTGCCATGATGTGGGCGATGTACGGCCCTTGGCACATGGCCCATCTTCTCTAGCAAAACTGCGCTAACCCAGTCCCCCGCCCGACGTGCACGCGTCGTTCCACGACCCGGAGAACCGGTGACCATTGGCGGCGAAGAGCCGTAGGGCGAAGGCGTCCTGAGTCGCGACCGAGGCTGCACCAGGTACTCCTGATTCACCTAACCAGTGCCACGTCGAAGTAAGGATGCCGTACGCGCCCGAGACCTGGCGGTAGTTGTTGTGCGACTCGGCATTGCGGATGCAGGCCCAGTCGAGGGTGCGAGTGGACCGGGCGTCGACAGCGTAGTTGCCGTTGTAGTTGCCAGAGTGGTTGTCGATCAATTCGTTGGGCACTGCCGTCTTCGGTTTCGCTGAACTCACTGAAGTCACTCGCGCCGCCGCCGAGTAGGACGCGACGACCGCGCGGAACGCATGTGGATTTGGCACCACCACCGCGAGAGGTGATGCGCTCTTGGCACCGGACGAGTCGATGGCGGCAGCCGGCAAGGCAGCCACGCACAGGCTGAGTCCCAGCACGATGGTCTTGAACTGGCGCACCCGGCGCCAAAAGAGCGAAGTTTCCGACAAACGTCTCACGATCCTTATGTGCCCCGAGCCACGGAAAGTCGTCCCGCTGAGGCCGTCCGACTGGGGAATCCCTGCAATCAAGGGGCTCTACGGCGAGACCCCCGACTGATTCGGACCTCGGCACATAGATATTCCGTATGCCCGAATCGTTCGTCCACCTCCACACGCACTCGTCGCACAGTGTCCGCGACTCGATCGCGCGTCCCGACGACCTCTTTGCGGCGGCGGCGAGCGACGGACAGTCGGCGATGGCCATCACCGACCACGGCAACATGAGCGGGCTCTACGTCGCCCACAAGGCCGCCAAGTCACGTGGCGTGAACCTGATCGCCGGCATCGAGGCTTACATGGCCATCGAGAGAGGCGAGGCCGACGCCAGGCTGCGCCACGAGTCGGTCGCCAAACCGATCTTCGGTGACGACGGCGCGCCGTCCGCCGACAACGTCGGGGGCGAGGCGAAGTACACCCACCTCACGCTGCTGGCCGAGTCGTCCGAGGGTCTCGAGAATCTGATGCGTCTGTCGGCTATGGCCAACGACGGCGACGCCTTCTGGTCACACCCGCGTATGGACCTCACGGTGCTGAGCGAGCACTCGAATGGACTCATCGCCCTCTCGGGCTGTCTCGGCGGCGCGATCAAGAGCCGTCTCGCCGCAGGCGACGTCGAGGGTGCCCACGCCGCGGCCGCGGCCATGGTCGAGATATTCGGCTCCGATAACTTCTTCATCGAGGTCATGTCCCACGGCATCGCCGTCGAGGACCGTCTGAACGCCGACCTGCTCAAGATTGCCAAGAAGTTCGGGCTGCGCGTCGTGGCGACCAACGACTCTCACTTCACCCACGAGGATGACGAACGCGCCCACGAGGCGTGGCTGTGCGGCGCGTCAAACAAGACGCTGAGTGACCCCAACCACTGGCGCTTCACCGGAAACGGCTACCACCTGCGCACCGCCGCCGAGATGCGCGCGCTGTTTGACGACGAACCCGGCTTCGAGAAGGGGTGCGACCACACGCTGTTGGTCGCCGAGCGCGCGGCCGGCTTCGAGATGTTCCCCAAGCACGGACTGCGCATCCCCGCCTTCGACCCCGAGAGCGAGCAGTCGTCCGACGAGCTGCTCTACCAAAAGGCCCGAGAGGGAGCCCTTCGACGCTACGCCAGCCCCCTGCCACCCGCGGTCAAGGAACGACTGCGCCACGAGCTCGACGTCGTCTCCAACGCCGGACTCTCGGACTACTTCCTCATCGTCGCCGACATGATCGACTGGGCCAAGTCCCAGGGCATCCGGGTCGGTCCCGGTCGTGGTTCGGCGGCGGGGTCGTGCATCTCGTACTGCATGGGTATCATCGCGGTCGACCCGCTCGCCCACGGACTGCTCTTCGAACGATTCCTCAACCCCACCCGCAACAAGATGCCCGACATCGACACCGACTTCGAGCAGGGCCGACGCCAGGAAGTCGTCCACTACCTCATCGAACGATGGGGCAAGGACTCGGTCGCGCTCATCGGCACGCTCGGCTACTCGCTGTCGAAGAACTCGCTTCGCGTGGGCGGCAAGGTGCTTGACCGCGCCGCGCTCGGCGCACGTCTCGCCGATCAGGTGCCAACCATGGGCGACGGTAAGACCGCCAGTCTCTCGGACCTGACGAGCGCGAACTTCGCGCCCGGAGCGGGCTTTCGCGAAGTCGCTCAGGCCCCCGACACCGTGGAGATAGTCGAGTTCGCGACCAGATTCGAGAACGTGGTCAACACCGAGTCGATCCACCCCTGCGGCGTCGTCATCGGCGACACGCCGCTGGTCGGCCAGATCCCACTGCGCAGTGACCGCCGTTCCCCCGACAAGGGCGGCACGGGCGGCTGGGTGAGCGAGTTCGACGGCAGCGCTCTCGAGGACCTCGGCTACCTCAAGATGGACGTGCTGGGCCTGCTCACCCTCGACGTCGTCGAGGCCACGGTGCGCGAGATCGAACGACGTCACGGAGTTACCCTCGACGTCGACGCCATCGCTGACGACGACGGTGAGCAGTCGAAGAAGACTTGGGCACTCGTGGGGTCGGGACGGACTGAAGCCTGCTTCCAAATCGAATCGTCGGGGATGCAAGAACTCGCCCGGCGACTTCGCCCAACATCGGTCGACGATTTGGCGGTCTTGATCGCGCTCTACCGTCCGGGCCCACTCGGCATCGGGATGCACGACATGTACGCGAACCGCAAAGCCGGACTGGAGAAGGTCAACTACGACATCTTCACCAGGAACGCCGACGAGGTGGCCGTCATCCGCAGCGTCATGGACGAGACCCTGGCAGTGATGGTCTTCCAAGAACAACTTCTTCGCATCGCCGAACTGGTGGCGGGCTTCAACCCACCCGAGCGCGACAATCTGCTGCGGGCTATTGGCAAGAAGAACCGTGAGGCCATGGACCGATCGGGCGAACTCTTCGTCGCGGGCGCTCAGGCGAGCCTCGACATGGCCGGCAACCCCAAGCTCGCGTTCTCCCAGCGCACCGCCGAGAACCTCTGGGAGGCCATGAAGTCCTCCGGCGAATACTCGTTCAACAAGTCTCACTCGGTCGGCTACGCACGGCTCTCGTTCATCACCGCGTGGTTGAAGGCCAACTACCCCGCCGAGTTCGCCGCCGGGTGGCTGGCCCGCGCCGACAACCAGGAGAAGCGGCTCGCCTTCTTGGGGGCGCTCTCTGATGAAGGTGTCGTGCTGCGTCACCCCGACGTGAACGCGAGTTCTGTCGACCCAACGGTGGCCGACGACGGAGCCGTGCTGCTCGGACTCGGCAAGATCCGTGACGTCGGCTCGGTCGGCGAGGCGATCATCGCGGAACGCGAACGCAACGGCCCGTACCTCTCACTCATCGACCTCGCCACGCGGGTCAAGGTCTCCGAGGCCGCCCGGCGCGTCTCAATCACGGCGCTGCGAGCATTGATCGAGTCGGGCGCGTGCGACTCCTTCGGCACCCGCAAGGGGATGTTCGAAGCGATCGAAGCCCTACGCAAGAACCCCAACACCCCGGTCTCGAATGACGAGTGGGGGCTGCTGGAAAAGACCGTGCGGGAGCGTCAGCGACTCGGCGTGCTCGTGTCGGAGAATCCCCTCGTCGCATTCGGCCCCCAGATCAAAACATGGCGCTCACCACAGTCCCCCAGCCAGCGCTCGACCCCGATCCACCGGCTGCCGAGCAACGGACCGGTCCACACCATCGGGGTCGTCACCGGCTTCGAGATCAAGAAGCGCAAGACCCGCTTCGCCAAGATGACCTTGGCCGGCACCAAGTCGACGATCGACTGCGTCGTGTGGAACTCGACGCTCGAACGCATCGAACGCGCGGGGCTCCTGCCGTCAATCGGCGACATCGTGGGCGTCGACGCCACGGTCCAGGAGAAGACCTCGTACCGGTCAGACAGTGACGACGGAAGCGAAGGCGATGACGTGGCCGTGAAGGAGCTCGTCATCAGCGCCATCTGGTCCGAGCCACTCGTTGACCTGAGCATCGACGACGCGTCGAAGGGCTTCACGTCGCATTCGAATCAAGGTTCGATATGGGACCAGCCCACGGACGACCCGTCGTCAGTGGAGCCCGACCGGTCACCGTTGACGCCGACGACTGCGACCACTGACGACTCGGACCTTCTGTCGGGTCACGGCTTAGACGACGAAGCCAACCTCGACGACTTCGACGGAGACGATGGCTTCGACTACGCCCCCGCTCGCTCGCTCGGCAACGTCGCTGTACTGACGGTATCCGAGCCAATTGTGCAGACAGAGACGCAGGTCACGACCGTCCCGCGTCTCGTCTCTCCAGTGATTCCCCCAGTTGTTTCCTCGGCGATCTCCGGCCCCCGGCGGTCGTTCGGAGTCGCCGGCCCCAAAGTGGCGACTGATTTCAATCTCGATACATAGAGAGATGAGGGGCAAAACGCCCCCGACGTACAAGCGGCTCATCTGAGCAGAGAAGGAAGAACACCATGAACAGCATTTCATTAGTAGGAAACCTCACCGGAGACCCGAAGTTGATCTTCGGTGACAGCGGCAAGGCCCGTGCCACGTTCAGCGTGGCAGTCAACGAGGGACAGGGCGAGACCGAAAAGACCCACTTTGTCAACGTCACCGCGTTCGGCACCCTCGCCGAGAACATCGCCGACTCGCTTTCCAAGGGTCAGCGAGTGGTTGTGGTGGGACGACTGAACACCTACAGCAAGGACGTCACGATCGACGGCGACGACAAGAGCCTGACCATGGTCAGCTTCACCGCGTCATCCATCGGCCCCGACCTGCGCTGGGCCACCGCCAAGGTGACCAAGGTCGTTCGTGAGGGAAACGCCGCCGCCGACGGGGACTCTGGTCCCGCGCCGGCCAAGCAGTCCGCGAAGTCTTCGGCCAAGGCCCCCGCCGCTGACGACGACTTCTAGTCGGCACCAATCGTGATCGCTGACTCGCACCTTTCGTCCCCTGTCGTGGAGCCTTCCCCCGAGCGCTACGAAGAGACGTTGAGGTGCGGGTCGGCGGTTGCATCACCTCGAACTATTGCATCATCAGCCAAAGGACACGAATCAAAATGACCGGCACCGGCACCCTTGGTCTAACTCGCGTGCGTCTACACGTCGCCGGCGTCTCGCCGCTCGTTCTCTCCGCCTACCGCGATCTGCGCAAGTGTGGATGCAGCCGTCACGACGCGAACCTCATCGCAGCGGGTGCCGCAATCGCGAGTGGTCAGGGAATCGTCGAGGCCAGAAGGGTGGCTCGATCATGAGTCTTGCCCTTATCAGTCTCTCTGTCGAACAGGACGAGTGGTTCGCCTCAGCCGAGTGCCTGGGGGCCGCCCCGGAGACTTTCTTCGTTGAGAAGGGTGGTTCGTCCGCTGAGGCCAAAGCAATCTGTCGGGGTTGTCCGGTCGAGGAGCAGTGTCTCGAATACGCCATCGAGCACAACGAGACCCACGGCATATGGGGCGGACGCTCGCAGCCGGAACTCCGAAAGATCAGGCGCGCACGGCGCGCGGCGCAAGACCAAGCGCGGCGGGCGAGCTAAGGAACTGACTTGCCAAATCAAACGCCAGACGGCGATCAGTTCGACGAGTTTGCTCCACACGATCAAGGGTTCAGTCTGCTCCGCACGCCCCGTCAAACATTCAGGTGGTATCTGCGGGCTTCAATCATCCCGGTGCTCGTCCTCGTAGTAGTCGTTGCGGTCGGCTACGGCGATCTCAACAAGCATCACACGAACTCCGTCACTGTGACGACGCAAACCACAACCACGACCACNNACCACGACCACACAGCCGCCTCCGACCACAACCACGACGCGCCCACACCACGTGGTGACGAAACGCCACTCGACAACGACGACAACTCGCCCGCGTCCACCCACCACGACCACAACCGTGCGTGCGGTCACCACCACAACTCGCCCGCGTCCACCCACCACGACCACGACGCGCCGCGTGACGACCGGCACGTACAAGATCTACTTCACCTGCTCCGGTGGACAGGACGTCACGATCACCGGGACCGGTCCGACGTCCGCGAACACCCTCACCGTGACGGGTCCGAGCAACCACCAAGCGTCCGGCAGAACGGCCACCGTCTCCTTCACGGCACTCGCCGGAACCTACGTGGCCACCGACCACGATTCGAACGGCGGTACCTTCATCAACTACGCATCCGGCGGACAGGCGTCCGCCTGCTCGTGAGACCGTCCGACATCATCATCGCCCTCTGCGTCATCAGCGTCGTCCTCATCCTCGTGCGCGCGGCCGGGCGCGGCACCACGCAAAAGGACCCCCAGCGCATCTTCACGCCAGTTCAGCGCGCCGAAGGGTTCGCCCGCGCTCGTAACCAGTGCGAACACTTCAATGTCATCGGACGGCGCTGCACCGATGCGCCCACCCACGGTGACCACCACTACCCCCACTCCAAGGGCGGCGCCACGACGCTCTCGAACTTCGTGGCCCTGTGCGCGCGTCACAACCTGGCCAAGTCCAGCCACGTTCCCGGCCACTTCGCCACCCGCCGACTTGAGCGTCGTCGTCAGACGTACTTCCCGCCAGGGTCCCGCGTGGACATCGTTTGGCGCCTCAGCGCGCGTCGCTGATCGAGCATCAATCCTTCCGGTTTCCCCGCTGCCGACCTAATCCGAATTGACCCGGACGAAGCCAGGTCGACCTGCGCCAATCGTGCGAACGCAGACGAGATCGTGGCCGCGACCAACGGAATCGTGGCCAGTTTGGCTGGCGCGAGTTCGATTTGGTCATGTTCGGCAATCAACGTACTCCACGGCATCTGCATTAACGCGCATGTCGTAATGATTCCTTTGCAACCGCTCAGCTTCCCAAAATGACCCCCGAGTTCTCCCTAGTTTTGGCCAATTTTCAGCCTCTTGACCAGGAAAGACCTATGGGGCATCGTCGTCGAGGTGTCGCTCGAAGCACCGTTTCGGTGTACGCGTCGGTACACGTACACGTGGTGGAGCAACGTCGTGTCGGGGCGATCATCCGCTCACCGTAGGCAGATCGGCTGGTGGCGTCAACGTACACGTACACGTGGTGGTATCGGTGGTGGTGTACCATCGACTCCCTATGAAAATTCTGGTGATTTGCAACAAAAAGGGCGGTGCTGGCAAAACCACCCTGGCCGTGGGTCTCGCAGCCTGTTTGCCCGGTCGAGTTGGGCTCATCGACCTCGACGAGAACGGCTCGTCGGTGCGCTGGATGGAGGGTCTAAACCTCTTCGACGTGGCGACCGGCACGGCCAACACCATCGCCGCGATCGTGCCCACGCTGGCCGACGAATACGACTGGCTCGTGCTCGACACGCCACCCAACGACGTCAACGCCATCACGTTTTCGACGGCCATCGCGGACCTGGTGCTCATCCCACTCGCCCCGTCACCGCTCGAAGCTGACCAACTCCCCGACACGCTGGCGCTGCTGCCCGAGGACCGTCCCTACATCGTCGTGCCGTCGCGCGTGCGGCTCTCGACGTCGTCCGGCAAGTCCATGCGCGAGATGTGTGAATCCGCCGGCCACCCGGTCACCACGTCGGTGCTGCCGCTGTCCGAGCGCATCGTGCAGTCCTTCGGATCAACGCCGGTGCGCCTGATGTTTCGCCCCCTCGCCGACGAGATCGTCCGGTACGTGGAAAGGACCAACCGATGACCAAGCCAGCCAGCAACAAACTTCAGGACCGCCTCAACGATGCAGGCAGAACGAAGCGACCAGCCGCGGGCCACGCAACACCAGCGACCGCACCCGAAGCGAGCGACGAAGCCATACCCGCACCCGTTGTTCTGCCAGTGAATCGACGCAAGGGTCAGTGGGACAAGAGGATGCAGCGATGGACGTGTTACGTCGAGAAGGACGTGCTCCGCCGGATGCACGCCTACGCCGACGAGACGGGCGTGCCGCGTTCCCAGATCGCTACTGAGGGGATTGCGTTGTGGCTCGAACAGCACGGCGCTGGATAGCGACGCCCTGTCGCTCAAGAGCCCGGTAGACGGTCGAGCGTCCAACCGAAAATAGTTCGGCGATCTCGGCGATCGTGTGGTCCCCGTCGGCGTGCAGGGTCGCCAGGTGGGCCTCTTGCTTCGTATTGAGCTTGGGTTGCTTGCCGCGCAGCCGGCCGCGGGCCTTGGCCAGTTTCATGCCCTCGCGTGTGCGCATCCGAATCAGGTCGGACTCGAACTCGGCCACCATCGCGAGCACATTGAAGAGGAGCCGTCCGACCGGGTCGTTGGGGTCGTGCACCGAGCCGCCGAGGTTCAACTTCACGCCACGTTTCGTGAGCTCGTCAACGATGTCGCGCGCATCGGGCAGGGACCGGGCGAGACGGTCGAGCTTGGTCACCACCAACGTGTCGCCCTCGCGGCACGCGGCCAGCGCCTCGCGGAGACCGGGACGGTCCCGGTTGGTTCCGGTCAGCCCGTGGTCAGAGTAGATCCGCTCGGGTTCAACTCCGAGCGCCACCAGCCCCTCTCGCTGGACGGTGAGGTCCTGGGACTCGGTGGAGCATCGCGCGTAACCGATGAGCAAGTTCATGGACTCCAGCGTACCGTTAGAGGTGCCTTTTGTGATATTTATTCGGACGACCTAAATGGGATGAGTTTCACCAGACGAACTCCGAGCCGGTCGTCCCGCATCGAGTAGTCCCGTTTGACCTTCCCCTTACGGACAGAGATTTCGAAATCAATTTCAACGATGTGGTGATTCGCTCGCGCATCTCCCATCTAAGTAGGTATGACCAACAACGCCAACCAGAAGCGTCAACCCAAGGGCACGTCGGACGGCGGCAAGTTCGCGCCGGACGCTAATCCCGAGTCCACCGTCGTGCTCGACACCGAGCCCATCTTGGCGATGGTTGTGGAATCGGTGCCTTCGACCAAATACCACTGCGATAACTGCGACGAAGTCTCGTTCGAAGAGATCCACGACTGCGGCGCGACGTGTCGCGAGATCGACCCCTCCGACGCCGAGAGCATGGACCTCGACGACGGAGGCGACCGGACCAATGTTGAGATGGACGGCGTCGTCGTCGCGAGTTACCGACATGTCGACATTGATCACGGTCACGCCGCGGACGATGACCTGATCAACAACGAGGTTGACGTCATCGAGCAGAACGAACAGTTCATCGCCGACGCACAAGAAAACGTTGACCTGATATTTGGTCGATACCACTCACGGGATGTGATTTTGAACTCCGATGCCAGCGAAGCCTTCGACAGCATGGAGCTCATCGTGGCCAAGCAGAAGGAGATTATCGACGCGCAGAGCAAGGAGCTCGAAGCGTTGCGCAAGGACGCCGGCGGATTCAATCTCGACCGGGCCATCTTCGACAACGTCTGCGCCACCATCGAGATCCGGAGGGAGCACGCACTGGGTGAATCGTCTGACGGTGGCGTGGACATCTACGAACTCGCGCGTCTCACGGACCCGGAGATCGAGCAGGTCCGGGCGTTGGTGGACGCACACCTTGAGAACGGCATCTCCCGCGGTGGCGACAAGGCCATCGGCTACCTCATCGAAGATGAGACGGAGTATTGCATGTCCGAGATCGGATCGAAGCTCGGCGACATCTTGAAGGAGGACGAGTGATGAACCAGAAGCGCCAGCCCAAGGGCACTGACACCGGCGGACAGTTTGCGCCGGACTGCAATCCCGAGTCCACAGTCTTGTTGCTCGCCGCTCCATCGACGTGTGTCGTCTGTGGGGACCAAAATCATCTTGGCGTCGACTGCCCGCTTGCAGCGTCGCTACGCAACCCAGAGTCTGAGCCGGACATTGACGCCGGCGAAGTCTGTCTCTCGTGCGGAACCTCCGTCGCATGGGGCAGCGGCAGTTACGTCAATCGAATCCCCAGCGATCGGGACGGCATCAGCGGTTTCATGTGCGGCAGTTGCGGGAGCTGCGAAGACGACATCAAGTACCTCTGGTGCGAGAACTGCAAGGACTACACCGCTGGAATCGGTGGGGACTGCCGCGACTGCGGCGAGACCCAGGACGAGAACAATGCACCGGTCCCGGCCATCGAACTCGATCTCTGCACCGAGTGCACGGGCGAGACCAACTTCGACTTCGAGGCGTTCGCCGACAAGCTGCGCGTCGAGCGTGATGGCTACGAGCCGCCGTTTCAGATCGGCTCCGTGCTCGAGTACGACGTCGAAGTTGTCCCGTGGGTTCCCGACATGCACGAGGAGAACGTCGCCGTCCAGGTGTGGATGAAGGAGTGGGGCGACGCTGACAACGACTGCGCCGGTTGGGAGCCGCGTGCCATCGCACAGATCGCGCGCGAACGCGGCATGACGAACGTGACGAACCGCGATCTTCAGGACATCCTCGACGACCCCGACATCTCGAAGATCGCATTTAGGCCAGATACGTCGATCACGAGACTCATCAAGCAGATCAACGCGCTCAACAAGGAGGACTCGACGTCATGAATCAGCAGCGCCAACCCAAGGGCACCGCCACCGGCGGTCAGTTCGCCGCCAGCGCAAACCCAGAGTCGACTATCGATCTCAGCGACGGACTGGCCAGTTCGCCCGAACCACGTGGCACCGCACAGAGGATCGCCGCTCGGCTCAGGCACGGCACCGTCATCGAGTGCGTCGAGAACACGTACATCCCGAACACCGCCGGCGTGGCCATAGAGATCACCAAGCCGGGATCTCGGCACTTCACCGGCTCTTTGCTGCACCCCGGCGGACGCGAGAACCTGAAGATCGGTAACGACTTCGATCTTCACATCGGCTCCGGGGCGACGCTCGATGACGACCGATTTAGCAGCAACATCGTCATCAATGGCAAGGTCGTCGGACGTTCGACGTGGAGGTTCGTTGACGCGAGCGAAGCGGTTCGAGACACCGATCAAGACTCTGACTCTGCCGACAAGCAGCGGTACATCGACAGCATCCACAAGAACCTCGACGACAGCGGCAGTTACGACCCCAACGACGAGGGCGTGAAGCTCATCAACGAGTCCTCGATGAAGATCACCGGTGAACTCGAGACCCATAACGGCATCGCGTGGAACGGCGAGCTCACGATCGGCGACGAGATCCTGTACGTCTCGAACAACGGAAACGGCGGGTCCAACCACTACGAGATCAAAGACGGCGGCTGGAAGCGCATCGCGGAATTGAACGACCGCGTCTCTGCGGGCTTCCCTGGTCTGGCGGGCGCGGAAGCGCTCGACAGTTTCTGTCTCGTCGCCGAGGTGGCTCGCCTCGACCGCCTCGGCGACGAGACATGAAGAACTTTGGTGATTTACGCCACTTTCTCCCATCTATACAGGTATGACCACGAACCAGAACCGCCAGCCCAAAGGCACCGAAACCGGCGGCCAGTTTGCTGCATCAGTCAACCCCGAATCCACGGTCGACCTGGGCGACGTCGAGCAAAACAAGATGCGAGTCACCAGTAGCAACGGCGTCGAGTTCGAAGTGCGAATCATCCGTGAGGGCGACCGCTACGGAATGTGGGACTGTCTCATGAACGACTCCAGCAACAAGTTCTTCAACGAGAACGACCCTGTCATGGTTGAGTTCTGGGACGCCGGCCAGGACCCCGACGTGTTCCAGGACGGATGCCAGTTCACTGGTGGTCGCTACGGCCTTCACTCGTTGCTGGAGAACAGTGACAAGGGATACGGGTTGAACCTCTACGGCGGCGAGCCGCGCTGGTCGATCGACGGCAAGGCGATGAAGACGATCTACGAATGGCTTGAGCCAATCGCCACGGAAGCGAAGGACGCACGATGACCCTACGTCAACCCAAAGGCATTTCGACCGGCGGCCAGTTCGCCACATCAGCGAACCCCGAGTCCACGGTCGACCTGAGCGACATCGGAGACATGGTCGGAGCACCTCACCAGATGCCCGATGGCTTCGCCGTTGCCGAATGGCGAGACCTCGCCGGTACGGCATTGCTCGACGAGGTGAACACTACCTACGACGACCTGGTGCGCACGTTCGGCGAGCCTCAGTTCTCCGACCTGAAAGGTCTTGAAGGCGACAAGAGCACGACGGGGTGGTACCTATACACGCCTTCTGGCTACGCCCACATCTACGACTACGACGATGTTGAGGGACGACCACTCGGACAGTTCGACTGGCATATCGGTGGATACGACATCGATGTCGTCGAGGACATCAAGAACGAGATCGGCCTTCGCGCCACCTACGGACCGGCGACCGACCTAACCACCTCTCGCTCCTACTTCGACTTCGGTAAGGGCTATGAGCCCGCGCACCAGCACACCAACGGCGGCGGCTGGGTTGCCAACACCGCCAACGTCGAACCCACAGCTTTTGTCGGTCCCGACGCCAAGGTCTGTGACTTTGCCCAAGTAACCGGCGGTGCCCGACTGTCCGGGCACGCCGTCGTTATGGACAGGGCGGTGGTCTGTGACAACACATTGATCGTCGACGCGGTGGTGATGGATGATGCCACCGTCTCGGGAGAGGCACGAGTCCTCGACAGGGCCGCGATCTCGGATCGGGCATGGGTCGCCGGCTTCGCCTCGGTTCATGGCGACGCCGTCCTGATCGGTGACGCACGCGTGCTCGATCACGCGAGGATCTTCGACCACGCCGTCATTGGGGGTCACTCAGTGGTGAAGGACAACGCCACCGTCTTCGAGAACGCGCGCGTCAGGGATAGCGCAAGGGTGAATGGCAACGCACAAGTGTGTGGCGAGGCCGAGATCTACGAATACATCACGATGGGCGGCAACACGATCGCGAGAGACCGCGCCAAGCTGCACGGCAAAACCGTCGTCTCGGGTTCGACCATTGTGGCCGGTGACCAGAACTATCCCGGCAGAACACAGGAGACAGCATGAACCAGAAGCGTCAGCCCAAGGGAGCATCCATCGGCGGCCAGTTCGCCACCACGGTCAACCCCGAATCGACGTTGGTGCTCGACGACGGTGACGACCTCTCGATGTCCTATCACGTCGCCGGTAATGTGTCGAACGTCCAAGTTGGTTCGCGCACGCCGTGGGGAACTGCCGATAGCGCTCACCACATCGCGCCAGGCATCGTCATTGTCGGCACGGCTGGACACGGCGGTGTCAAACTCTCACCCGAGCGCAACAAGAAGATCCCGTCCGCACTTCGTAACGCGTCGGGCTGGTACGAAGAGGACTGCGAATCGTACATCCCAATGATGATCCATGCCGGGGACATGAAACGACCCAGCGAGTCAGCGGACGAAGCGTACAAGCGAGCAGAACAGGGCGTCATCAACTGGTTCCCCGAAGGTTACGAAGATGCCTTCAGTGTGGAGCTGCCAGTGGGAGCATCACACATGAAAGACGAGAAGACCTGGTTGACGACACACGCTTACGATGAGATCGCGATCTCCGCGTCGAGCGCAGACAACGGCATGGTGAGGGTAACGGTCTGCACGGGTGGTCGCGCTAACTACGGACGCGGTGTGGTGAAGGAACGCGAGATTCTCGTTCCGAAAGATGACTACGACAATCATGAGTTCCGCTACCCCATCGGGAAGCACAGCGGATCGTTCGTCGTGGACGCCACCAAGAAGGGCTACACCGACGTCACGCCGCCGCCGAAGGCACCGAACTCGCCAGCGCCTCGATACCGTGAAGTGGATACCTCTGGCCTTAGCGACAGCGCCCGTCAACGAGCTGCGAGGGACCTCTCGAAGCGTTATCGCTTCAGCGATGGCACCGTTCAATCCGTGCACCAGGTCATCGAGAGCGGTGGTATCGCCGGTAAATCTTCGATGGCTGTTGACGACAGGGGCCGCCGCAAGTACTACCTGCGCCGAGCACAAGAGGCCGAGGGCCAGCCGGCAACCGACACCTTCAGCGTGCTCGAAGTGTCGAAGGCCCTGTGGGACTCAGTGAACGCGCCGACGTCGTAACGAGATGACGAAGGCCTCCACGACACAGAAGCGTCAACCCAAGGGCACTTCGACCGGCGGCCAGTTCGCGGCGAGCGTGAATCCAGAGTCCACCGTGCTGCTCGACGCCGCGGGCGTGATGGCGTCAACCAGCCCCGAAGTTCAGAGCGGGTACGTCTTCGACACCGTGGCAGTCGTCGATCAATACGAGATCAACGGCGATTGGCACAACTCGACAACTCAGTTCCACCGTCGTCGTCCTGGCGTCTTCGGCGGCACCCCCTACGAGATGCGCATCCAAGCAAACCGTCCGTTGAGCGACGATGAGATGGGCAAGATGGCGGGTCTCATGGGTTACGCCTACCGCGCGACCATCGCCGGCGAACCCATCGGTGGACCTATGCGCGATTCCCCGTATTCGTTCGTTGTCTCGTCTGACATGACCAAGTCATCCCGCGACGACCTCGGCATGGGTCTCGAAGACTTCGAGGACATCCTGCCCGCGATGTTCGAGCACGGATCGCCAATCAGGAAGACCGACCGTGCCGGCGCCGGTACTAAAGGCACCCGACTCTTCGAGGGCTTCGGCAGTGATCTCGCCTTCGAGATTTACTACGACGACGTTGTCGACTTCAACGACCCACAGAACGCCGGCAATCGAGCACAGGAGACAGCATGAACCAGAAGCGTCAGCCCAAGGGAGCATCCATCGGCGGCCAGTTCGCCACCACGGTCAACCCCGAGTCCACGGTGATACTCGGCGACGTTGATAAGCCGGCGGCTACCAAGTCCGAGACGGTGATGGCCGAGCTATCGATGGGTGTCCGAGGTCTCACCGAGTCCGGCAAGTGGCAGGCGTACCTCGACAGCCAGAGCAAGTTCCACTCCTACAGCTTCGGCAACGCACTCCTGATCGGCATCCAGAACCCAGACGCCACTCGTGTCGCGGGCTACAACAAGTGGAAGGAACTCGGCCGCCAGGTTCGAAAGGGTGAGCACGGCATCGCCATCCTCGCGCCCATCATCCGCACCAAGAAGGACGAAGGCGGCGACAAGGACAAGGATCACAAGTACGTGGCCGGCTTCACCTCGGCGACCGTCTTTGACGTCAACCAGACTGACGGTGAACCGCTTCCCGAGATCGCCCCGCTGCTGACCGGCGTGGCCCCAGAAGGGCAGTTCGGTGGCCTCTCAGAGGTCGCTGGCGAGTTCGGGTTCCGTGTCGAGAAGCGCGAACTGACCGGCGGCACGAACGGGTACTGCTCGCCATCCGAGAAGTTGATCGTGGTCGAGTCGCGCAACGACGAAGTCCAACAGGTCAAGACCCTCGCTCACGAACTGGGGCACGCCCTCTTGCACGAAGAGGGCAACGACCTTCCTCGTGAACACAAGGAGATCGAGGCGGAGTCGGTGGCCTACGTGGTCAGCCAGGCGCTCGGCATCGACAGCGGCGGCTACTCGTTCGGATACCTCACGTCATGGGGACATGGCGATCCCGAAGCGGTCGAGAAGCAGCTCAAGAGCTCCGGTCAGCGCATCCAGAAGGCTTCACACCAAATCATCCAGGAATTCGGAAAGGTCCCATCCCATGTCTAAGACAGCGCAACGTAATGCAGGAATCGGCCACACGTTCGGAGATGGTGACGGCGTTCGAGCCGCCATCGAGAGCGCCGGACTCACCTGCGCCGAATTTCAGATCCTCGCGCTCGAGGACCTCGACCCCGACGACGAGAACGGCGACGCTCTCGTCGAAACATGGCGAGTCCTTCAAGACCACTAGGAGCAGCCATGAACCAAAACCGCCAGCCCAAGGGCATCGAGACCGGTGGCCAGTTCGCGCCCGACGTCAATCCCGAATCCACAGTCGTGCTTGACGATGACCGAATCCCCACGATCCGCCGCGAGGTCGAGGTCGACACGGAGATCGCGGCCGCCTACGGCGTGCTGATGGAGAAGTCGCACCGGGTCGACTCGGTCGCCAGTCAGATCCGCTACCTGGTCCCCAATTCGATGAGAACTCGCGACCGGGCGTACATGGTCATCGACGGGAAGATCGAGGTCGCATCGGTTGAGCGACTCCGCACCATGTTCGAGGCCGATGAGATCGGACCCAAGGCTGGCTACAACCGCGACTTCTACGCCGACGAGTTCGTCAAGTACGACGAGCGCAAGATCGAACTCGACGCCGCCCAGGCCGACTACCGGGAGAAGAACTCGCAGTACGGGGGCTGGAGCCGATTCTTCCTGGTCCCCGGTGGTCACATCCACTCGTCGCTCAACTGCTCGACCTGCAACAAGGAGGGCAAGGCCACCAACTTCGGCTGGCTCCCCGAGCTGAGCGGGTTGGCCGAGGATGACGCCGTCAAAGAGCACGGGGCGATCCTCTGCACCGTCTGCTACCCGAGTGCCCCGGTCGAGCACACCAACAAGTACGAGCTCGAGAAGGCGGCCAAGGCCGAAAATCGGTGTCCGAGCAGCGGGACGGGGACGTGGCGTAACGGCGAACGACTGCGTAAGTGCCCAGACTGTGGCATTCGGATCACCGTCACCGGTCGTGGACTCATCAGAGCGCACGACAAGCCCACCACCTGACGCCACCGGGGTTCTGGCGAAATCTGGTGATTCCGTCCACCATCTCCCATCTAAGTAGGTATGACCGCACAACTAGCGCAAGCCCCGTCCGTCGTGGCGTACTTCGAAGTGTCGACTGATTTCAGTCTCGGCACATAGGTAAGCATGACTCTTCTGAAATCGGAGTGCCTCGCCGCTCTACGGCTCATGCCCGATAGCTCCGTCGATTCGATCGTCACCGATCCGCCGTACGAGCTCGGCTTCATGGGAAAGTCGTGGGACTCATCGGGGATCGCGTACACCGTGGAACTTTGGGCTGAGGCACTACGCGTCCTCAAGCCTGGTGGACACCTACTCGCGGCCGGCGGAAGTCGCACCTACCACCGGCTCGCGTGCGCCATCGAGGATGCGGGCTTTGAGATTCGCGATTCGATTTCGTGGATCTATTCGACGGGCTTCCCGAAGAATCTTGACGTGAGCAAGGCAATCGACAAAGCGGCGGGCGCGCAGCGCGAGGTGCTGTCGATCGGTAAACCGGTGAAGAGAATGATCCCCGGCGCGGACCAAAACTCAACCGGCTCGTGGATCAAAGACAATGGGCGAGAGCTCATCCCAACGACAACTGCTCCCAGTTCGCCCGAAGCTCAGCAATGGGATGGTTGGGGCACAGCTCTCAAACCAGCCGTCGAGCCGTTCGTCCTGGCTCGTAAGCCTCTGGTCGGTACCGTCGCTAACAACGTGCTCACCTACGGCACGGGCGCACTGAACATTGACGAGTCGCGCGTCGAGGGTGTGATGGATGGAGTGTGGGGCTCGTCCAACGAGACCGTCTGCGACCGCCCTATATTCAACTCGTCACCAACGATGAACGAGTTCCGAACACAGCCGCACTACGGCGGGCGCTGGCCTGCAAATCTCGTGCACGACGGGAGCGACGAAGTCCTGGCGTGGTTCCCCCACACCAAGTCCGGGCTGATGAAGGCGGGAACCGAGATGCAGGCCTACGACGGCCCCTGCATGAGTGCGTGGAGCTCCGCCGAGGCTAGAAGCGACACGTACGGTGACGAAGGCCCGGCGGCCCGGTTTTTCAAGTCTGCCGCCTTCGACGAGGACAACGACGTGCAGTCCTTCTTCTACTGCCCCAAGGCCAGTCCGTCCGAGCGCGACGCGGGACTAGAAGGCGTCGAGATGCGCCACCCCACCGTCAAGCCCATCGCCCTCATGCGCTACTTGATCAAGCTCGTCACCCCACCCGGCGGCGTGGTCCTCGACCCCTTCTTGGGCAGTGGCACAACCGCCGTCGCGGCGATTCTCGACGGCTTTGACTGGATCGGCTGCGAGATGACCGAGGAATACTGGCCAATCATCGAGGGACGTGTCACGTGGGCTGAGGAAGCGCGTTTCAGGACTCCGCCGTCGCTGTTTGACAAGCCCGAGGTGAAACCGCCCGGCGAAACTGTCGCCTTGATGCGCTCCGCGGCGCCGTCGTCGCTGTTTGACGTTCTGCAAGATGCACATGCCTCCTAGTTCGAAGACAATTCGGGAATCTGGTGATTCCAGCCAAGTTCTCCCATCTATAGAGGTATGAGCATCAACTTCATCCAGCCAGTCCCCTTCATCAACGGCCACCGCATCGTCATCTCCGATCTCGACGGGGATAACGGCACCCTCGTGATCGAGGCATACAACGCGATCCTTGACGACTGGCTGGCGGTTCGGATGTTCCCCTGCTCCAGCCGCATGGAGGCCCTCGGCATCGCGGTGACGTTTGCCGCACAGATGCTCAACCACCTCGACATGGACGCTCTCGTGACGCGCATGAGCAACCGCCGGATGCGACTGCCCGGCGACTTGCTGATCTCCATGATCGACACCGGCGATGGCTCGTACCTCGCCGCGGTCGAATCGCGCGATGCCGAGGGCACGGTCACAGTGAATGAGTACCGCGACGATGCCCGCAACTTCTTCGAGGCCTACGGCTGGGCCCTCTCCGAGGCGACCATGGTCTCGCGTCGCAATGGCGAAGACCGGTCCTTCTAGAAGTCGTCAGCCTCGTCGTCTCGGCTCGTGAACAAGAACCGCTCCCACTCCTCGCGCACGCGCGGATCGGACTCGATCTCCTGCATGAACCGTTCGTGGCGCACCGCGTCAACGGCCTCAATCATCGACTCGTGGTCGTCCATGGGCGTGTCGAGTTCAGCCATCAAGCGCGCCAACATCACGGGATCGGGAACACATCGTTCGAAGCTCATCGAACATGATGTTACGCGAGGCGATTTCTTGCTGCCGTTGATGGATAATCAACAGGTTCCGATCCGGCCATCGTTGGATCGCGATCGCGCGGAGATGGTGGCGAAAAGCCCTCATTCGCGCCCTCATATTCCTGCAACACGGTTAGATGCACAAGACTCACAGGACAAGAATCCTTACAAACAAAGGACTCTTTAGATTGAAAAGATGGAGCCGAGTGGCTCCCTCCCACTCTTAATCAACAGGTTGCGGGTTCAAGTCCCGCCCGGCGCACTAGCGTTGATTAGGGATTTTAGTGCAATTTTGGACTCCACTCCCAGAGGAGAACCCACGAAATCCCACACACTTACGTGACGGTCCGCATTTCGGCTTCACGAGTTCGAGGGAACCTTCATCAACCAGATACGGAAACATCGGCCTGACTACGGCTGGCCGGCCTCGACGCAGTCGCCAGGTGACGAGTCGCTTCCGCCGGAATCATTCCAGGGCTTTGAGCACCTGACCCACCCAAGGTTTGGCCGCCGCTGACCAATCCCAACGATGGCTGGTAATTCACGGATCGCAACAATTCGCACGTGGCTAGAGCGGTCACTCAACCACCTGGCCGAGCGGCGAGAATGCGTGCGCCATCTCTCCGATCTCGGATTTGCTGAGGCCATTACGCCGGGCGACATCGCGCCACCCGCTGACCACCGCTGCCACTTGAACCATCACCGCCTCGGCTCTGGGCCTATCCAGGCGAAAGTATTCGGCAACGCTGAGGACCAAGTCCACGTCAAGGTCGCTACGAGCATCGTCGATCAAGGTGTGAAGATTCGTGGCCGCCGGGTCGGGGACCGGATTGATGTCGAAGGCCGGCGACAACTGCCACACGTCGCCGTGGGCGTGAAGGAAGCCGTGGTTGCGAAGATGGTCGTCGGTGTTGGAGATCAAGACCGAGAACAGAATCCGCCGCCAGAGCTGTTGCAAGTCCTTCGTGGCCTCTCCAGAGACCCTCTCGATCACTTCGGCGATCTCGAGATACGAACGTTCGTCACCGTCAGACGCCTCCAGCATTGTCATCGCGCTGACGTATCCAATCCGATCACCATTGGCTGCCCGATCGAATCGGTCGACGACGTGGACACAGCGGCCGGCCAACCTCAGCAACTGGGACTCGGGAAGGACGATCCCCGCAGCTCGACCGAGGTCGAAGGCCACCTTCTCCCAGGCCATCACGTTCCAGGTGCCCTGGTTGGACGAAGGAAACTTAGCGATCGCCAGACGGCCCGAGTTATCGAGAACGTGGGCCTTCGGCCCCGCACCGCCCAACGATCCCCCCACTTGGATCAACCGTTGCAGGTCCGAAAGATCGACGGCTTCTCGTTCAGCCCGATCTGCCAGATCCAGCAAACTTTGCACATCGGTGAGGACGGGGACACCGTCGGACTGCGCAGCGAGGAACTCTCCCGACCCGACGCCTTCTTCGGCGCGGAAGCGCAACGCTCCCTGGCGCAGGTCGTCGCGCACACCAAGCAGGTAGTCAATCTCACCGAGGCCCCGCGGTGAACTCCCCTCCTGGTGGGCGAGAGCAGCTTCGCGACGAAGTAGCAACCGACGCCCCCACGTGTCGGGGGCGCAATCGCCGAAGGCGCGAAAGAGACCGACACCCAGGTCGGTCTGGATCGGCGACATCGACAACGGCAGAGCGGGATCGAGGGCGTACGCGCCAGGCGTCGCCACGTAGCCGCTGTCGTACACCAAGGCCGACGATTCGGTGCCGCGCCGACGATGGCTGTGGAGCGTCCCCGCGTGGACGGTCGTGCCTCCAATCTCCACGTGGACTGAAGTCGTCGTCATCGAGAACGTCGCCGTACTCGCTGAGGCAGGACTTGATCGGCTCGAAGGCGCCCAACGTCGGTGGTGTAGGGGTCGAGCGAACCGACGAGCGACTCGAGAACGCCGAGGGCTCGGGCGACCCGCAGGAGCGTGTCGAGCGTTGCCCCACGTCCGTTCTCCAGACGAACGACTGTCGAGGGGGTCACGCCGGCCCGATCAGCGACCTCGGCCACCGTCAACGCCCGCAGTTTGCGCCACGTAGCCAGGTCCTTGCCAATGGTCGTGAGGGCCTTAGCCACTGCGATGGGAATCTTGGCTGTAGTCTTCATTATCCTCCTGCCATACGATACATCATAGTATAACTCGGTTAAGGACCGATACATCATATTGTAAATCATACCGTAATCCATGTAGGGACGACCCAAGGCGGCTCCCGAGCCAAGCGAGCGTAGAGACCGCCGGATTGGGAGCCTTCAGTTCATGAACAGGGCGAGCGCCACCATGTGCACCACATTGCCGGTTAACTCCTTGACCATTGCCCAAGCATGTGCTGCCAGACCTGACCCATTCGGCAATCGTTGAGGCCTTGACTCCTAGTTGAGGGTCACTTCGTAACTCGCCTCTACGTTTGCCGAGATCGTGATCACTTCGGGATCGATGTCAACGTACTCATCCCACGAGGCGCCGGACGCTCCGGCGGAGGACAGTCCCATGTGCGACGACCTACGTGCACCGTTCGGGAAGGCGGTGGCGCCGAGAAGACCCGGATCAGCCAGAGTGATGAGACTTCCGATGTTCGCACCAAGGGCGAGGGCGAAATCGTTGGCGGCTTCCCTGGCATCCGCGACCGCCAAGCGTCGCACCGCGCGATGTGCCTGGAGCTCGGTGTCGGGGTCAAGGTGCCAGGTCAGCTGAAAGATCCTCACGCCCGTTTTGATGAGCTCAGCAATGGCGGCGGAAACGGTACTCGGTTCTATCAGCAGTTGGCCACTCAATTGCGCGGCCCAACCAGAGTGCTCTCGGATGTGATCGGGGCCAACGTGGTTGAACGTCTCTTGCACTCGCAGCGATTGGACCTTCATCTCCCGCACACCGGCTCCGACTTGCGCGACAGTGTCGCGCAATTGGGCGATGACGACGTTGCCCCCTGCAAGGGCTTCGGAGCGGGCCGGAGCGTTCAACTCATGTCCGAATTGAACGAGTGCGTAATCAGCAGGGAAGTCGTCGCTCGCGCTTCCCTTCACAGCAATGGTGGCAGTGGTCATACAGCAGTTTCGCACGCTGAAGGTGTTGGGGGCGAGTAGTGCCATCACGAGGAAGTGGCAGTGAGATGGACACCCCGCAAGGGGTTTGCCCAGCATCCCGAATTAAGGCCGGAAGCCCGACGCAAAAGTCTGCTATCGGCCACTGGCGATTGAGCGGCAACGGTAAGGGCTTATCCTCCGGAACCATAAGTCGGTTCCACTAACAGGTCTATCGCCAATCTTGGACTGCTCGGCCGAGGGTCTCGCTCACCTCGGTTCTTAGCAGTGGGGCCAGCGACGCCGCCGTGACCTCGCCGGAGTTGAGTCGATCGGTCGCGTGAAAGCAATTCCAAAAGCGGACCAGTCCGTCCTCACCGTCGGCGTCGAATATCGCTGCCGCGAGACGCTGCCACCGATACTGATACCAGACGTAGTTCAGCGGCCTCATCGGGTCATCACCACCCGTGTAGTGGGCTTCGAGCTCCTCCAGCGTGCTGTAACCCTCGGCGCGCATCCGAGCGCCAAGTCGCGTACTTTGCGCTCCCACGGTGGAGAGCACCTCGAGCGTGTTAAGACTTTTCGGCTGCCTGGTTGCGACGAACGCGTGGAGGGCCAG
>QGNH01000127.1_pt1 | contig 29301 bp, 33 predicted proteins | sample 1735481 | NCBI WGS metagenome assembly QGNH01 (sample SAMN09239004, study PRJNA386568) | Viral metagenome, whole genome shotgun sequencing project. | reverse complement strand
TACAGGAGCCAGATGGACGATTTCAGCGTATTTCTCCCGATTGAAAAGGTGGACGCGCAGAGCGGAATGGTCTGGGGTTACGCCTCAACACCATCAAAGGACCTGCAAGGGGAGATTGTTCCGCTGGACGCCATCAAGGCGGCTCTCCCCGACTACATGAAGTGGGCGAACATCCGAGAGATGCACACATCCTCTGCCGTGGGCGTCACCAAAGAGGCTCACGTCGATGCCAAGGGGCTGTACATCGGCGCCAAGATCACGGACCCAGTAGCTTGGAAGAAGTGCAAGGACCAAGTTTATAAAGGTTTCTCGATTGGCGGTTCCAAGCTAGAGAAGGTTGGCGATGTGGTCAAGGCGCTTTCCTTGCGAGAGATCAGCCTAGTAGACCGGCCGGCGAACTCCGACTGCCGCATCGACATCGTGAAGATTGCCGGTGGACTCGCCTTTGGAGGGTCGATGGAGAATCAAACCAGTAACGAAACTTTGATGGAAAAGGCTCTTGACACGTTTCGGACGATTCTCGGGATGGGAAAGATTGCCCTTCCGGACCTTGCAAAGGGCGCACAGGACACGAATCCGAGTCCTGCTGAGTCCGACGAACTGACCGCCGATGAGATGGCCACCCTGACTGCCAAGTTTGCGGACGGCGTTGACCTTGAAAAGCGGGAGTTCAGCGACAAGGAACGGAAGCACCTCGGCAGCACTGGGGTTGCACTTCCCGATGGGTCCTTCCCTGTCCAGAACGTCAAGGATCTTGAGAACGCAATCCAAGCCATTGGCCGCGCATCGGACCCCGAGAAAGCCAAGGATCACATCGTCGCACGCGCGAAAGCGCTGAACGCCACACACCTTCTACCCGCCGACTGGCCGGGCAGCACCAAGCAAAAGGAGAGCACCATCATGGCTACTGACCTTCAGAAGCGTTTCGGGGCAATGCACAAGGCGGCTATCAGTAAAGCCGATGACCACATCAAGAAGGCATCGGCCTCCCACGGCAAAGCGGTCGATGAGCTTGAAGCCCTTCACAAGTGCATGGGCAAGGCGGCCGACGGTGGCGATGAGTTCAAGAAGCACTTGACGGCGCTTTCAGGACACATGAATGACATTGCCGACCATCACGAACTGGCTCACGCTGCACTCGGCAAGGCCATGACTGGATGGGATGGAGAGAAGGCGGAAACCGACTTGGGCGAAGAGCCTGCTTCGGAGAACGTGGAAGAGCTTTCCCCCCGGCGCATGACTGAAGGCGAAGTTGAGGGCAACACCTTCCGCGGCGCTGGCGACTCGCCATATTCGGCGTCTGCGATTGCGACGATGGTCAAGGCCGCTGTGGCAGAAGCTACCGCCCCGCTGATTGCCGACAACGCTTTCCTGAAGGGCCAGATGTCCGTGATTGAGAATCAGCCCTCTGCTGGCCGTCGTCCGAAGCTGTTTGTTGCCAGTTCGACCGGCGATGTGTTCCCGGCAAGCGACGGCAAGGCCGACTTCAACCGGATGATCAACAAATCGCTCTCCGAAGCCGACCCGAACGACCAGCGCAGCTCAGAGCAGGCAACTGCCCGCGCTTTCGGCCTGATGTGCACCCCTGGCAGCGGGTTTGCGAAGTCGATCAACGACCCCAACTTCAAGATTGATCTGGGCGGCAACTAACACAGCCAGCACAGTTCGCAGCGGTTCCAGTTCGTAGTCAGCAACTCGGCAATAGGAGAATCTGAGATGAATGAGTTTGAGAAGTTCCTGCAAAGCGACACTTTCAAGCAGGCCATTGACGAGCGTGTCGGCACTCTCGCAAAGGCCGACACTGTTGACCAGAACACAGGGCTGGTGTGGTATGACCTGAGCCGCATCGTTCAGGAAATGCACCCGTTCAAGCAGTTGATTCCGCTGATCTCCAGCCTCCCCCGCGTTACTGCTGATGGCGGCACGGCGCACCGTTGGAAGAGGGTCACCGGCATCAACGTCAACAACGTCTCCATCGGCGTCCCTGAGGGCGAGCGCGCGGCCGCTTCCGCCATCACGGTTCAGGATCAGTTGGCGAGCTACAAGACGATGGGCCTCGAAGGTTCCGTGTCTTGGGAAGCGCGGCTGGCCGCTCTCAACCTCAAGCCCGAGGCTCAGGGCGTGACGATTCAGGCCACGCTGCAAGGTGTCATGGTGGGCGAAGAGCAGACGCTCATCGGTGGCAATGCCTCCACCCCGCTGGGCATCACTCCCACGCCCACCCTGACTGCTGCCGGAACTACCTCGGCGCTGTCGAACGTACCCTACTACCTCGTTTGCGTTGCCCTTAGTCATGCGGGCTGGCGCACCGGCAGCATGGCCAACGGCATCCCCGGGGAGATCACGTTGACCAGCACCACGGGAACCGTAACGAAGGTGGGCGGCGGCTCGGCTCAGCCTTCGGCACAAGCAACCATCACCCCGACTGCCGGCCAGATCATCACCGCAACCGTTACCCCTGTGGTCAACGCCGTAGCCTACGCGTGGTACTTCGGGACCACGACCGGCGCGGCTCGGCTCCAGGGCATCACCACCACGAACCAGGCGAAGTTCAGCTCCGTCCCGTCCACCACCAATCAACTGATCACCGCTCTCCAGGTCAACGGCGCGTATCAGGACAACTCGACCAACACCCTGCTGCCCGATGGCATTCTCAGCCAGATCAACGGTTCCGTATCCGGTTCCGCTCCTGGCACCGCCATGGCAACCAACCCGAATCTCCCCGTTGTGGCCAGCGGCACGCTCGGCTATGCTGGCTCCGGCGCTCTGATCTTCCAAGGTGCCAGCGGCAACACTGGGCTGACGATTTCCGGTACCAGCATTGTCGAGTTCGATGCCGTCTTCCAAGCTGCCTACGACCAGTACAAGATTGGCTTTAACCGGATTCTCGTCAGCTCCACCGACCTGAACTCGAACATCTCCCAGTTCTTGAACACGGCAAGCACCAACAACAGCCTCCGCATGGTGTTTGAGGCAGACTCGGGCAGCGGCTCTCAGATCGTGGCCGGGCGCGCGGTCAACGCCTACAAGAACAAGATCTACGGCAACACGCTGCCGATTGAAACGCATCCCAACCTGCCTCCGGGCACGATCCTGTTCTGGTCTGATCGCTCTCCGTATCCGCTGAGCGGCGTGGCCAACATCCTCGAAGCGCGTGTCCGTCAGGACTATGTGCAAGTGTCCTGGCCCCTGCGCACCCGGCGCAACGAGTACGGCGTGTATGTCGATGAGACGTTCGCCCTGTACTTCGCTCCGGCCTTCGCTATCCTGACCAACATCAACCAGCCGACGGGAACCCAGACGTTCTAACCTACGGATGGATTTACAATGAGGCAGGCGGCGGCAACCAAACGCCTCCTGCCTTATTTTTTGGAGGGAATGAAATGGTCAGATTGCAGTGTCCTGAAGGCAATTCGCAGGTTTCTGTCGATGGCAGGAACTACCAGGCAGACGATACCGGGTTCGTGACCGTGCAAGAGGAGAGTGTCCCGAAGTTGCAGGCCATCGGCTTCACGATTTCACCGGTCAGCATGACGGTGAGCCAAGCGGACTTTGACGCCATCGCCGCGAACGCAAAGGATCTGAACTTGCCAGTACCGGGCGAAGTCAAGGTTGCCGGCAAGCAGAGCGCGCGCATCAAGGTGGAGTAACGCAGATGCCTCATGCGGTTGATTTGACGACATTGACGGACCTCAAGAACTACATAAGCCCCGCTTTGGGCCAAACAACCGCATCAGACTCCATTCTGTCCAAGATCATCACTGCGGTATCGGCTGGCATCAATGAGTACATATCCCACGATATTCCCGTTGGGACATTTTCCGAGGTGAGGAACGGTCAAGGGCGTCCGTCAATGCGCACGCTGGTCTTTCCCATCCTGAGCGTCCAGTCTGTCGTTTTGGCTGGGTTCTACGGGGAAACAGGACACGTAATCCTCCCGTCTGCGAATGGTTCAGCATCACATCTTTCTTGGGACAAGTGGTTTATCAACCTACGCGACAATGTTTTCTGGGAAGGTCGCCAGAACATTACGTTGAACTACACGGCGGGCTTCATGACTCCGGGACAGCTTGGGGTCCTGACCTTGCCAGCATGGACATCGGCGGCGGTCACCCTGGCCAATGCGCAGATTCAGGTGGGCGGCTTCTACTATGAGGCCGTCAACGGGGGTACGACGGGCGCAACGACGCCGGGAACATGGCTTCAGATGCGCAACTCGCTCACGAACGACAATGGAATCTTCTGGCGGTGCGAGGGCGCTATACCCGTCCTGCCAAGCAACGCGGACATGGTGCCTGACGATTACCAGCAAGCGTGTCTCCAGCAGGTAGCGCTGCTGTTCAAGAACAGGACACGAGTAGGCGACACCGGCAGCGGCGTAGGCCCTGACCGGATCAACTACTTCCTGAAGGATGCGCATCCGTCCACCATCGCGCTGTTGACGCCTCACAAAGAAGTGTTTCCCATCGACGGGATGGGTGTTGTTTAACAAACTCAAAGGAGAATCAAACATCATGGCAAACGTAGCCCTTCCCAATCCAGCAACGTCGCAGGACATTCTGAATGCTCTCGTCGCCGCTGTGCAGGAAACGCCTCTTGCTCCTCCGGTGGTCACTGCGACACCGCTGGCTGCCGCTTCCACCACTTACACCTATGTCGTCGTGGCGAAGGTCAATGGCGACGTGATTCCCGGTTCCGTGACGATCACCACTGGCGCCGCAACACTGAGCGCGGCGGCATCCAACTCGATCAACTGGAACACCATCCCCGGCGCAGTCTACGATGTTTACCGCACGGCTGGCGGATCTAACCAGGGCAAGATTGCATCCAACCTGCCCGGCGTCACCTACAACGCCTACGGCGGCGTGCAGACCACATTGCAGAGCGTCACGCTGGTGGACAACGGCCTTCCCGGCGATGCGTCCACGGTGCCTCCGTTCAACACTTCCGGAGTTCTCGCGTCCGGGCTTCAGGATCAAGTGCAGATTCTGTCGGGCGATGGTGCCATCACTATCAGCACCGGGAAAGTGGTCATCACCAAGGGGAGCGCCGCGGCAATCACGCTGGCTCTTCCTGTGGCTGGCGCGGCTTCGGCGGGTGGTCATGATGGGTCCAAACTGGAGATCATCTCGACGACCGGATACGCACACACCGTGACCACGCCATCAAACGGGTACAACGGCGCAACACATATCGCCACCTTCAACGCGACATTGCCGAGCGTCATCTCCGCCACCGCCTACAACGGCAAGTGGTACACCGGGGCCAACACGTCCGTCGTGCTCAGCTAGGAGCCGATTTGGACATCACACTAGAAGGCGGCAAGCGGCTCTCTGCACGGTTGGATCACATGGGTCCTGCCATCAGAACAGCCGCGCGCCGCCAACTGGTGAACATCGGCGAACACCTGGCAAGCTACGGCCAGCAACACTTCGAGGAATCAGGACTCAAGAGACGGTCTGGGAACCTCGCTGCATCCATGGCGGCAATGCCAGTCGAAGAAGATGAGCACGGCTTGACCGGTGGCATGATGGCCGGAAAGGGTCTGAAGTACGGTCCCGCGCAAGAGTTCGGCGCGGAGATTGATGCAACCAACGGCCACATGCTGGCCATTCCCATGGAAGACGCGCTCACGTCGGCAGGGGTGGCAAGGTTCGCACCGCGGGACGCCAAAGACGCCGGTTATGATCGGATCTTCTTTTCAAACGTGGGCAACAACGTCTACATGTTCGGCGTCATGGATGGCATCGTTCACTTGCTTTTCGTGCTCGTGCATCACGTCTCAATCCCGGCGCGGCCGTTTGCGGGTCCTGCGCTCGACGCCAACCGGGCATGGATTGAGGCACGGCTTAAAATGGCGGTAGACGAAGGAATCAAGGAGTCGGGCGAATGATGGACATTCTTACCAAACCGGAAGACCTATATATGCAACTGGATTCAGTGCTTGTAGGTGAAGATTTGACTCCACACCCGCACGCCGAAGGAGATTGTCAGTTAGTAACGACATCTTTTGTTGTCAATGGGTGTAAGGCATGGGCAGTGCGCGTTTCAAGCGAGAAGAGAGCATTTGCAGTGCTTCTTGACGCAATAGAGCTTCGTCAAATAGCAGCAAGAGCAATTGAGTGCGCAGATGAGTTGGAGAATTGCTGATGGGGCACCCAATCGGTCGCGAGGCCATATACGCAGCATTCTTTGCGCAGTTGAAAGCGGCGCTTGTGACCCCGACAAGCCCGTTCAACTATGCAGGTCGCCGTCCAGTTCCTGATACTGACCTGGCCGAGGAGCAGTACCCCGCATTCTTCATGATGGAGGCCGGTGAAATCTATGACCGTAGCGTTCTATTTGCGCCTGCGCGGGTATCTCTACTCTGCACGATTTCAGTCGTTTCCCTTCAAGGTGAAGTTCCAGATGAAACCAATGTCTCAAATCTTAACAACCTTGCGGATGCGGTTGAGAGCGCCATACAGGATTCGGTCGGGCCAACGGCGGACTTAACCCTGGGCGGACTGGTGCAAGAATGCTGGATCACGCATCGGACCTTGACTATCACAGGCTCATCGGCGCAACGTCAGAGCAAACAGAACTTCGGCGTAGAAATCGTACTGCCGCATTCGAGGTGACAAATGTTCTACAGTGATTTACGTCTCGGGATGCACCAAGGCGATCTTCACAAAGCCGACGATGAAGACGGCTCGTGGATCACCATGAACGGGACTCACGTCCACATGAAAGACGGCGAGGTGGACAAAGGGCCACAAAGCGTCAAGGACCACGTTGCCGGGAAGAATCAGGAGAAAGCGCCTTACGACATCCATGATGTAGCATCAATGATGGCATTTATCAATAGAGGAGGAGATAAACCGGCATCATCTGAACAAAAAACACAAGAAAAGTTCTCTCCTAAAACTGAAAATGAGCGCCGTAGGCTATCTAACGCAGTTGAGGACGAGAAATCTTCGATACTAGAGGCCCGCGAGAGAGCGTTCCAACGCGACACTGGCAATATTCCATCATTGAGTTCTCCCGCACTAGTCAGCGCACAGAGAGCCTTAGAAAATTTCAATCGTGCTAATCCTGCACCCCGAATGTCTGCGGAGGCAGAGTGGAATTTATAAAAATGATCGCCGGGTTACGTACCGGCCCTCGGGACCAACCGAGACGCTACCGCTTACCCTTGGACTGGGCGCGGCGGAGATTAGCGCACACAAGAGATGAACACGCTCTTCTGCGCAGGAATTCGAAGATCGCGCTTTCCGCCTACCGGGAAGATCACATCGCCGTAGCTCGTGATCCAGTTATCAGAGGCGCGCGCTTTCAGAGCGAACCCGTTCCCTCCACCGATCTTGAGCTCCTGGCCCACGCAATCAGCGTATATTTGCGGATCGCATGGCTTTCCGCCGCGCACAAAGAGTTTGTCGGCATGGGCAAGAACGGTGAGGGTAGGGCATCCACCATCGCATTGCCGTTGTCCGTGGTTTCCATGCTCAAGAGGGCGGTTGGAGGGTTCAATGGTTCCCGGTTTCCACTCAAGCATAAGCAATGCGAGGATGCTCGAATCGGCCCACATCTCCGTGTACTTTGCTTTGGCCGCTTTCAGGCTGGTGAGGGTGGCAATCCACTGCTGCTTGCCGGGGCCTTCATAGGAGCCGCTCTTCGTAGTTGCAATTGCTTCGATGATGTAACTTTTCATTCCGATCTCCAATGCCTCTGGTTGAGGCTGTTTTTCAGGTACAAACCAAGCTTATCAAACTCTGCGATGATGTCAAGCAAAAAGTTTAGAGAGGTGACAAATGTTCTACGAAGACTCCAGAATGGGAATGGCGCAAGGAAATCTGCATAAGGAAGATGACAGTGGAGGTTCATGGATCACGATGAATGGTTCCGCCGTCCATCTAAACTCAGAGGGGGTAGCCGATAAGGGGCCAAAGGGAGCGACACGAGCCGTGAACGCCAAAGCATCTGCCGCCAGTATGGGAACAAAAGCTTCCTCAGCATCGGATCATCTTGATGCTGCTGGAAAGCACGCTCAGGAATCAAAAGACCTCGCTGCGCGCGCAGAGAAAGAAAGAGGAGCATCAGCGGCCCATGTAATGGCTGCCACCAAGGCGTCTTCAAAAGAGGAAATGAAGAGCCACCTTGACGCATCAAAGACTCATGGCGATGAGTCCAAGCGGCTCTCTTCCCTATCGGACGCTCATCGTGACGCTGCGGCTTCTCACACTATGGCTGCGGTGTATGGCGGTGGGCATGGAGATTCAGCGCGAGCACAATCAGCAAAGTTGAGGTAATATGGCTTTACCCACCTATGGTGCGCTCCCGGTACAGATCGACCCGACGGCATGGGGCGGCAGGACCAACACGCCCCCCGCGTCCCTCACCGTGGACTCGATTCAGAACCAGATTGCCGCGCAGCTTGTGGCGTTCTTTGCTTCCGGTTCCCTGGCAATCCCGGTCTACATCTACCCGGCATTTGACCTTGATACGTGGTGGGCGAGCTCTGCGATTGCTTTTGTCCTGATATCCTACAGCAACACGGGATTATCGAAACCGCTTGCTACCTCGTCGATGGTCCAGGAGCGCACGCTTCAGTTTAAGATCCATGTTGAGGCGCGCAAGACAGCGTGGAATCTCAGCGGGGCTGGCTCAGTCTACGCGCTCATCGATGCGATTGAATCAGCTCTAGGGGGATTCCAGCCTACCGGATGCCGCCACGCCTACTTCACAGAGGAAAGATTCTCGGAACAGGACCCACAGGGGCGCGTCTGGCTTTACGACCTGACTTTCAACGTCATCACCGTCCGCCCGCGACTGCTGCCCCAATATGCGCTGGCGAACTTGCAGAAAGAGATTTTCAACGTTACTCCGAGCGGAGATCAGATCATCGTCCCATCTGAGTAGCAACCTGATACACTTTGTATCGACGGGTACTCAAGCACTGAGGCTCGGATGGTTCTGGCTTGATAAGCTAGCGCTGTCTGGGCCTTTTCACGTTTGGCGGCAAAGGAGCGGAGAAAATGGCTTTCTTCCATGGCATCACGGTAACTGAGGTCAACACCAGCGGCAACACGATTCAGGTCACCAACTCGGCGGTCATTGGCCTGATTGGCTCTGCTCCCCAGTGGTCAGCTACGTCAGGATCAGGACCTGGAATCAATACTCCTACCCTGACCTCAAACTCCAACTCGGACTCGAACTTTGGCAAACTGATTTCGGGCTATACGATTCCCGAAGCTCTGGCCGATATTCGCCTCCAGAATGCTGGCTCTGTCGTCGTCATCGACGTGTTCAACCCGTTGCTGCACCAGAGCACGTTTACGTTGAACCCACTGACAGGACCCGCATCCAACAGTGTGCCGGTGACACTCGGCCACATGGGCCTAATTGGTCCAGGCTTGCCCAACACCCCGCTTTCTACGGCGTCTGTGGATACCGTGGCTCAGGCAGGCGGCGCGGCAAGCCACAGCTATGCAACAGGCGACACGATCACCCTCGCCGGCGGCACCGCTTCAACTCCTGCGGTCCTAACCGTTGCGACCACGAAGCTTGTCTCATTGGCCGTGAACGCCCCTGGCGGCGCTACATCGCACAACTACGCAGCCGGCGACAGCGTTACGCTCACTGGCGGCACATCTTCCGTTGCTCCTCAACTCGCCGTTACCTCTACCCAAGTGACAGGCGCAACGGTGGCGGCTGGTGGCAGCGGTGGCACGAACGGGACTCAGACGGTCACGGGTACGACCGGCACCGGTACGCGCTTCCAAGCGTCTGTGACGGTTTCCGGTGGAGCGATTACCGCGGTCCTGTCCATCTCCTTGGCCGGCTCCTATACTGTCAACCCCACGGCACCCGCCCTTGAGCCGGTAACGGGCGGTGGACTGGTTGGCGCCCAACTGGCAATCACTTTGGGCGTGGCCACCTTCAACATCGTCAACGCGGGCGTCTTCACGGTCAACAGCGCGGCACTGACACAGGCAAGCTCAACAGGACTCGGAACTGGAGCAACATTCAACCTTGGCATCTTTGGTGTCCTGACGGCGACCGTGACCACCGCGGGCAGCTACTCGGCAGTGCCTTCCAATCCCGTCTTTCAGGCCAGCACCTCGGGGAGCGGCACCGGTGCTACGTTCAATGTGACCTTTGCTGGACCGCCTACCACTGTCGTGGTCAAGAATCAGGCCGGCTCGACGACCTATGTCGAGGGAACCGACTACACCATCGACTATGTGAACGGTCTGCTCTACACCAAGAGCGGTGGCGCAATCACTTCAGCTCAGGCGCTGCAAGTCACGGCGGCATACGGCGACCCGTCCAAGGTCACGTCCGCCGACATCATAGGGACCGTCAACAACGGCGTCTACACCGGCATCCAAGCGTTGCAGACCACATTCCAGACGATGGGCCTATTTGCCAAGCTCCTGATCACCCCCACATTCACAGACCAAGCCACCAGTGCGGCATTGCTGGCCATGGCAACTACCCTTCGGGCCTACGCGTTCACCGACGCGCCCGCAGGCATCAGCGTGAGCACGGCGACGGCCAACCGCGGGGCCTCCGGGAACGCGTTCAATCAGTCGAGCGACCGCCTCGGACTTACTTTCCCGTGGCAGCTCAAGTCGGCCACCAGCATCATCGACCCCACCGGCGTAACGATCAGCGCTCAGGGCACTGTCAGCCTCGGCTACAAGACAGGGACCGTTGACACCCCATACAGCACATGGGTAGCTGGCGCCACATCCGGCAAGGATCTTTCGGACGGCTACTGGTACTCGCCATCCAATACCGTCATCAACGGGATTCTGGGTCCCGATGTCAGCCTCTACATGAGCGCCTACGACAGCGCAAGCGATACCAACACGCTTAACGCTCAGGGCATCATCACGGTGTTCAACGGATACGGGACTGGATACCGGGTATGGGGAAACCGCTCTTCGAGTTTCCCGTCGAGCAGCAACGTCACGACGTTTATTTCCATCCGCAGGACTCTTGATGTAGTGGAGCAGAGCATTCAGTACAGTTCGCTTCCCTACCTCGATCAGCCCATCACCAACGGACTTATCAACACGATTCTGTCGGCAGTGAACTCTTTTATCAACTCGCTCATTCAGAGCGGAGCATTGATTTCCGGCAGCAAGGTCACGTACAACACTGCCGATAATACGGTTGCCAATTTGCAGGCTGGAAAGATCACTTTCGAGGTTGACTTGATGCCGCCTCCTCCTGCCGAGCAGATCAACTACAAGTTCAACGTCGACACTTCGCTCTTGGCGAACATCGGCTCATCCGTGAGCAGCAGCTCATCCAACACCGTCGTAGCGACCGCATAAGGAGTGAATCGTGGCGAATCTCGTGATTAACAGTTTGTCCAACTGCAACGTCTATTTGAACGGCGTCGAACTCCTCGGGCGCGCTGCGGAAGTCAAGATTCCACAGCCCAAGCGCATCAGGACAGACTACAAGGGCCTCGGCATGGCCGCGCGCATCAAGATCCCGACTGGATGGGACATGATGGAATCCACCATCAAGTGGTCATCGTTTGATTCTGACACCATCAGCCAAGTGGCATTGTCCAGTTCGACGTGCTCAATCAGTTGCCTCGGCGACTTGCAGACACTCTCAGCATCGGGAGAGGTTTCCGAGAGTCCTGTCATCTACAACTTCAACGGCGTCCCATTCGATGTGGGCGACATTGATTTCAAGTCTCAGGAACTGGTTGAATTCACATCCAGCTTCGATGTCTACCACGTCGATCTAAGCGTTGGCGGGACTCAGATTTACCTCTTCGACGCGTTCTCGAATCAGTACGTCGTGAACGGTAAGGACCAGTTGTCCGGTTACCGTAGCAACATCGGAGGTTGATAAGTGGACATTCTTACAGGAAACGGAGAGCCGTCGCAGGTTTGCTCTCTTGCGAATGTCGGCCAGGAATGGCAGGATGTAGCTGGCCCCGATAACCACTACACCTGCGGCGCTGATGGGAAGTGGCACCAGACCGCAAAGGTCATCAATGGTGGAACGGCCGCCGCTGATGCAGCACATGCCCTTGCCAATTTGGGCATCGCGGGCAGCGGTTCCCCGACCACGACTTTCTATGTCGATGCTGCATTCACCGGAGTATCGAACGGATCAATCGGAGCGCCCTTCAGGACTTATGGCGAAGCGAGCGCTGCCGGCACTGCGCTGAATGCCCCGTACGCTGTGTGGATGGCCACAGGAAACTACACGGAATCCAATGCCTTGTCTCTCGGGACTCAACCCCATGTAATTTTCGGCAACGGCTCGACACTGACTTTCACGAACGGCTTGACCTTGAATGGTCCTGCCGCCGTCTATGACCTGAACACGGTGGGAAGCGTCAACTATGCCTATTCAGGAACCGCGCGCAGTGAGCGGCACGGTGGAAGCTACGCGGCTGGCAACATCACAATCAGCGGCTTTGTCCACTGGTACGGAGTGCAACTCACGAACACGGGCGGTGCATATTCCGTAACCGTCAACGGCACCCTGGCCGGCGACTTCATCACGGGCGGGATGCAGATCAAGTCTGGCGGGACTTCAGCGTTCATCGCACTGAACAACATCAATCTTCAGAAGGCCAGCGGCTACAACTTCGACATGACTGCGGGAGGGATACTCGCCGTCAAGGGCGGATACCTCACCACGGCAGCCGGGACATTCAACATTTACGTGCCCACGGCGAACTCGGTTGCTACCTCTCACGCTATTGAGGACATCACCTTCGTTGCGGGCAACGGCGTGAGCGCCAATGGAGCCGCAGTCTACGCCGGATGGGCCAATCTCTCTATTCCGCCCAGCACGGCCCTCTGCCCGGCGTTCTACGCGCTGTTCAACCCGTGGGCGGTCATCGCGCAGCCGTGGGTAGCGCAGACGGCCAAGACGGCATCGATCTCCACCAGCACAGTGTTCACGGCCCCCATTGCTGGACTCTACCGCATCACCGCCAGCGTGCGCACCACGACCGCAGGAAGCGCTGGCGGAGTAACCGCCACTGCGAACGGCGAGATAAGCAGCACGTGCGACTTGACGGGTCTAAACTCTACCAAGTCGGTGAGTTCAACATCCTATTTGGCCGCAGCCGGAACGTTTGCACTGTTCACGACTGTGACAAGCAATACGGGCGCGCAGTACCGCATGGATTACGTGGTGGAGCGCGTCGGGCAGTAACAACAACTGCGGTGCGCCCCGCGTGCGCCGCCACAACCATAGCCAAGCACTGGCGTGAGGTGATTCAAATGGCAACAGGACCCATCGTAGTGACTTCCGATACAACCCCCTCCCCCGAACAGATTCGCCGCGAGTTCGACCTTCCCTCTGGCAAGCACGTTATCTTGCTCAAAGGCACTGGCCGTGACCAGCGTCTGGCCGCCACGGTCGCCGGCGACAATGCAGACAGCATCAAGATTCAGGATGCCCTGGCTTCCCGGCTTTCCCTTGTGGACGGCAAGCGCATCCGCATGGAAGACGTGGACGAGATGGACTTCGATGATGCGATGGTGTTTCGCGCTGAGGTCTCTCAGGTATTGCGCCCTTTGCTCCAGAGGATTTCGAGTGTCCTGAAAACGGATCAGGATGCACCGAAACCCGCTCAGGACGCGGCAACAGACCAGTCGTCCTAACCATGGAGGCACTGGGAGCGATGGTGCATGAAGGGGTCAGTCCTGAATCCATCGATGCCATGTCAATAGGCGATTTGGTAGGGTGGTATCTAGTTATGCACTCCTACTCGAAAGCAGTCGAAAAGCGCATTCCGAAGCGGAGGAAACCTTGAGCGAAGACGATCAAACATCCATCCTGAAGGTTCTCGTCCAACTCCGCGATGAGGCGACAGAGCCGCTAAAGAAGGTGAGCGAGAGCTTTGAAGCGTTCTCGGACAGCCTTCACGGCATCTGGTATTCGGCGCTGGAGATCGGAGCGGGCTACGAGATGCTGAAGGGCATTATCGAGCCCGCGTCTGCCTTTGAGGATGCCCAGGTTGGTCTGCGCATGGTCACGAACGACAGCGCAGAGGCACTGAAGCAGTTTCAGGAGCAAGCGGAAGAACTTTCCATCAAGTTCCCGAAGTCCGCAGAAGACATCACCACAGCCCAAGAGAACATGTACAAGAAGCTCGGGGATGTGGGCACTACCCTGAAGGCTACGGAGATCGCCACGCAACTTGCGACGGCTTTGCGGGTGGATGCGACGACAGGATCAAACATCCTCGGATCAGCATTCGAGAACTTGAAAATCAAGGGCAAGGACACAAACGAGTCTCTTGAAAAACTCTCTGACAACCTGGCACTCTTGCGCGCCGGGTTCCTGAAGTCCGACGCCCCTGTTGGGAACATGGAGCGCGACTTGCGCCAACTCGGGCAGGTAGCCGGCAAGACTCATGTCGATGTAGATCAGCTTTTCACCGTTTGGGCAGAACTGAGCAAACTCGGGCAGGGTGGCCGCGCTGGTGCTGCGATTGTTGTCAAGGGCATCATCGACAAGCTCACCGAATCGAACAAAAACGGAACGAACGAACTCGCCCGGTACGGACTTCATATCCAGCGCACGAAGGAAAAGCATCTCGACCTGATTGCAACCTTGCAGCAGATTGCCAACCTACCCAGCGCGCAACGCTCTGCCCTCGTGAACCAGATGAAGGGACAGAATGACGCACTCGGACTGCTGGTGCAGAACATGGGTGACATGAACGGCATCCTGACAAGGTTCAACAACGACGCAGGAGAATCTGCCAAGGACGCGCAGAAGGTCAACGAACTCACATCTTCAGGGTGGAAGGAACTTGCGGACTCGGCAACCAATCTTCGGGTTGCATTGGGGGCAGGACTCAAACCTCAAATCGACAGCATTTCGGACGCACTCAAAGGAACAGCAGTCGGAATCACTGAGTTCTCGAAGCTACATCCGACGCTCACGGGCATCATAGGCGACCTAACCCTAGCTTCTGCGGGGCTCGTGACTTTGGCGGGCATCGTCGGGGCCGGGAAGATGATTGCGCCATTCATCGCTCTCGCATCGAGAATTACCGGCATCACGGCGCTCTTTGAGATGATGCAGACCGCTATCTTTGGCATCACTTCGGCTATCGGGGGAGCGGCAACGGCGGGAGAAGCGCTGTCTCTTGTGTTTGCTGCGAACCCTCTCGGATGGGTAGTCGTAGCCTTGGCGGGACTCGTGGGCATTGCTGAGGCCCTCTACCATATTCAGGACATCGAAGAGGCTATGGGGTTGCATCCTGGCGCGCACATGAAACCCGGTCTACCTGTTCATCCTTTCGACAAAGAGCACTTTGACCCTCGATTCGCAGCATCCCCTGATGTATTAGCTCGGGTGCATGAGGCGCAAATTTCAGAAATACTTAGACCGTCATCTCAAGGAGAAACACATCTGCACTACATGGAGGGCGCTACGGTATCGGTGCAAGTCGGGACCGGGGCGGATGGGCAGCAAGTGGGCGGTGCGGTGCGCGGTGCTCTTGACCAGCACACCGAGGACTTGATGCGGTTCCTTCACGACAGCCAGCACGACGATGCGCGCCGCAGTTTCGGCAATCCAGCACTTGAGGGGGCGCGCTAATGTTTGCATCGTTTGGTCCAATCAGTTTTCAGCCACTCGCTTCTCCTACCAAATTAGAGGTAGAAAAACGCTACCACTATGAGGCGATAAACGTAATAGGTTCAGCGCCCGTATTGCAATGGATCTACGACAACCTGCGCCACGTCGAACTGTCGATCTACCTTCACAACTTTTGGTGCAAGCCGCAGAAGGCCATTGACGCCCTGACTCAGCTTGCCGACTTCCACGTTCCACAGCAGTTTGTGTTCGGGAACAAGAACAACCTCGGGACATTCGTCATATCGAACTACCGGCTAAAACAGCGGTGGATGGCGGACGACGGCTCTGTAATCGCTGCGGAGATGGATCTAGAGCTAACCGAGTACGTAGCACCGTCTACGCTCCAAAGCAACACCATGACGGTCGGGACCATCGGCAACTCGACAATCAACACCAATCCCCCAGGGCTCACCACTTCACAGAGCGCGGCGGCCGGCTCGACGCTTGTCGTGAGTCCTGCCACGGCTTCCCCCTCGGGCATACCGGCACAGACGCCGTATACGAATGTCCCGTTGAGCACGATTGCGAGGGCTGCCTAAATGCCGAATGTAGTGATACCTTCAGGTGGTCTTGGGGTCCTGACGCCGGGGCTTATCAGCAAGTACGTGAACCCTTCGGCGCCGTCATCGGGAATCATCTACGTGTCCAAAGGGGAACGCTGGGATCAGATAGCCTATCGGATGTACGGCGATTCGACGCAAGTCGAGCCGCTGATTCAGAACAACCCCGGCATTCCGATTGGCGACTATGTGGCACAGGGAGTTCAGGTCTTCGTCCCGCTGATCACACCAGCGACCAGCACAACCAGTTCGACGCCGTGGGGATAAATGAGTGCATCCGTACAAATCCCGGCGTGGAAGATCATGTACGGCGGAACCCAAGTCGCCGGCAACCTGCTGACCCATTCCCAGCACATCCACTACGACGAAGCTGTGGGTGGCAAGGCGAACGTGCTGGAGATTCAGGTGGAAGACTCGGCGCGCGCATGGGCGAACAGCCCTCCGGTCATCGGCACAGCGCTCAGCCTATCTATCGGTTATCAAGGCCAGTCTCTCGTGTCCTGCGGGAACTTTGAAGTGGATGAATGGGAAGCAGAGGGACCGCCAGATACGTTCCTCATCAGGGCCATCCAGGCCGGGGTTACGCACGCCATCAGGACGCCAAAATCAGTCGCCTATGAGGGCCAATCCCTCATCTCAATAGCGAACACCATCGCCAACCAGTACGGCATGAGCGTGGACTCTTCAGAGGTGAGCCCCGATGTTCCTTATCAACGCCTGACGCAGCGTCTTGAAACTGACCTCGGATTCCTGCACCGCATCGCCAACGCGCATAACTACGAGTTCACTATCCGCGGAAACCAACTTGTCTTCTACAGCCGTCCGAAGCTGGACGCGAAGACCATCTCCAGCTTGACAGACAAGAATGCGCAGTACATCTACAAAACGGATTCCACACGCTTTCGCATTCACCAGCAGCACCACGGTGACAAGACCTACAAGAAAGCCGTGGTGATGTATTTCGACCCGCACTCGAAGAAGTTGCTCCAAGCAACGGCCAACGCGGCCACTACAACGGCTCAGAGCGCTGACTTGAGTCTTCAGGACACTCTACTAGTCCGAGAGCGGATAGAGAACGCACAGCAGGCCACTCTACGCGCACAAGCCCATCTCCACGCGGCCAATATGCACGTCCTGAAGGCCGAGGTCATCATTCCGGGATCGATGGTCTACCGGGCTGGCAATCCCGTTCAACTATACGGATTTGGGACGGCGCTCGATTCGATAAAATGGATTATCAATGAGGGCAAACATCGGCTGGACCGGAACGGGTACAAAACGTCCTTGGAACTCAGGACCACAATAACCGGCACGGCCACACAGTTTGCCTCAGACGACTACGGAGAGTAGATGCCAGACTCAGTACGCGGACCATACACGGAGCAGTTTCACCCGCCTTACCGGACGGGCATCGTCGCGCAGATTGAGCCTGTGCCGCCCTACCGGGTGCGCGTGCAGTTTCCCGACCAGGCTAACGTCCTGTCGTGGTGGTTGCCGGTCCAGGTCATGAAGACGCTGAACGACAAAGACTTCTGGCAGCCGGACATCGGCGAGCAGGTATCGGTGGTCATGGACGAGTGGGACGAAAACGGCATCGTGACTGGTGGAGTCCCGTCTACGGTGGATTCGGCGCCAGCAGGACTCACACCGGCCGACCGCTATACACAATTCTCTGACGGGACGATCATCCACTACAACACGAGTACACACCAACTCCAGGTGACACTCGGGACTGGTGGACAGATGGTTCTCAGCCAACCATCAGGAGGCAGCATTGAACTGGATTCGAGCGGCAATGTTGAGATTCAGGCTGCAAGCAGCATTTCGCTTACCAACGGCGGCGCGGCGGCGGATGCGCTGGCACTCGTGAGTAAACTGGTTACAGCGTTCAATGCACACACGCACTCAGACCCGCAAGGTGGAGTGACCGGCGCTCCGACAACGCCATGGACGGCAAGCACGATTGAGAGTGTCCTGACAAAGGTGTCAAACTGATGGCAACGACTTTCCCATACGCAACGCTCACCAACATCCAGTCATCGAGCTGGGAGCTGATGCTTGACTCGACGGCGGGGGGTGGACCGGGATCAGGACTCGGACAAGTTTGTCAAGCCTACGCAGATGTTCACCAATGCCTCAAGATCCTCTTTTCGACAATCCCAGGCGAAGATCCATTCCGCCCCACGTTTGGATGCGACCTGACGCAGTTCCTCGACCGGCCGCTCACCGCAGCGATTCCGGCCATCATCGGCGCCATCTCTGCGGCTATTGACGATTGGGAACCACGCATCACCCTTGAGAGCGTCGATGTGGTAGCCAGCACAACCAACATCGGGACTCTCGATGTGACGATCAACTGGAAGCCGAACATGGGATCGAGCAGTTCTACCACGACTACGATAGGCACAGAGAGCACGACAATATCTGTGGGAGGATCTTCTTAAATGCCGGTCATCGTCCCAAATCAATCGTTCCCTGCGGCCACCGGCACCCCTCAGACGGTTCCTGTTGACCTGCCTACGCCATCATTCGTCAACGACTCAGATGGGCTCGACTCAACGCTAGTCCTGAACGACATGGTGAGCAAGTTCGAGACAGATACCAGCAGAACCCTCTACCCGGCCCAGGTCGAGCAGTTGCTTATCAACCTCTACGCTTATCGAGAGATTCTGGTCCGGAACGCGATACAGTATTGCGGCCTTCAGAACCTGCTCGCGTTCGCCGTCTACCCGATGCTGGACTACCTCGGCGAGTATCTGGACTGCAATCGTCTCCCCGCGCAGTACGCCACGACGACGTTACAGTTCACCCTCACCGCGGCACAGTCATCCGACACCACGATAGCCTCCGGTACGCAGGTTGGCACCACTGATGGGCTCTACATCTTCGCCACGACGGCAGCGCTCACTATCTCCGCAGGGCAGACAGTCGGCACCGTGGCGGCGCAATGCACTACGGCAGGACTCAGCGGCAACGGCTACCTCGCCGGACAGGTCAGTGTCCTGATGGGTTCTTTCCCGCTTGTCTCTGCCGTCGCCAACACGACGACGACCGCCAACGGAACGGCGGGTGAGCCAGCCGGAACGACTGCTGGAGACAACCACTACCGCACACGCATCCAGGCGGCACCGAACAACCTCACGACGGCAGGACCCGCAGGACAGTACCGATCTCTTGCGCTGGATGTAAGTTCGACAATCGTCGATGCGCAAGTCCCGACAAACCCGACAACACCGGGCACGGTGCAGGTCTATGTCCTGACAGGACCCGTAACGCAACCGTCCGCATCTCCAAACAGTTCTGGCATCGCCTCTGGCACTTTGCTTTCTGCCGTTCAATCAGCCCTCAGCGCGCAGACTGTGCGGCCTCTTTGTGACACTGTTCTAGTCTCCGCTGTGACTGAAGTCGATTACACCGTGACCGGAGCAATCACGCTCTACGCCAATGCCAGCTACTCGACCATTGCCGCAGGCATCACTGCGGCAGCACAGAATCTTGCCTTGACACTCGCTGCAAACATCGAGCAGGACATCATCCTGAATCAGTGGCAATCGGCTCTCAGCGTGTCTGGGGTCTATGACATGCAATTGACTCTTACGGCAAACATCGGCGGAACTCCACTCACGCCCACCTCTGACGGAAGTTTCTTGCTCACAGCAGGGCAATGGGCGAACTGCACAGGCATCAACCTAACCATCGTTATGGGCACAAAGAACCAACCTGTAAGCTAGTTCACAAGGAGACTTCAGCATGAAACGAATCGCGCTCTTTCTTTTCCTGATTTTTTCAGTTATCGCCTGTTTTGCTCAGACGCAGATAGACCCGACTTACCAGATTCAATGGAATTTGCTTTCCGGCTCTGGCGCGCCGACCATCAGTTGCACGCAAAATGGAAACTACACCGTCTATCCATATGGGGCAGAGTGGGGACAGTCTTATCAGGACACGACGAACAATATTGAGTACAAATGCACAGTTTCAGGATGGGTGAAAAATCTCCCTGCTAATGGCTGCACGACGAGCGTAGGCGGTAATTTATTTTGCAATAGTTCGAACTACATCCTTCTTGCCGACCAGTTTGACGGCGCAGACTGCGGCGCTAAGATCAACTCCGCCGTCGGTACCACCGGCTCCATTCCACATATCATTCAAGTAGGACCATCTTGCGGATACACAGTATCAACGCAAATTAATCTTGGAATCAACCACCTGAGTTTCATCACAGGCGGAACGTGGACATTCTCCGCGCCTATTGTGATGGGCCATGTAGATAGCCATTCTAGCAGCATTTATGGGCTCCCCGTTGCTTCAAATGGTGCCCCGGTCACCCTAAAAATAGCATCTGGATACACTCAGACTTGCCCAGCAGATGAGGCAGGTACTTCATATTACGGTTTAATATGCACGTCGAGCGGAGTGACGATTCACGATCTTCTTATTGACGGTAACAAGGCCAACCAGACGCAGCCTGTCCAAAACATCCTCGTCCAGAACGCAAATCGCGTCCATATCTACAATGTCACAGCGCAGAATGCTGCGCAGGACAACATACACGTCACCAGCACCATGTATCCGGCGGTGCAGCCTAGCACTACATATGCAACGGGAGACATCCTGACCTGCAATAACGGAGCTGTGTACCGTGTGCAGGTCAAAACACCGGGAGGGACGTCTGGGACCACGTATCCTGTGTGCTCACAGACCGTGGGCGGAGAATCGGGTACATGGGGGTCGGTTGTGCTTACGACGCTAGGATCCATCCACGATGGATCGTCGGGAAGTGGCTACCTCGGCCCTGACGTGCTCACGCAATCGGCCGGTCGGGATGGATTTTTTATGGAGCGCAATGCGGACTGGATCATCGGCCTGCAAGTCGAGTTTGAGAGCAACGGGCGCGACGGGTTTCACTGCGAAGACTGCGCTACGAGTCGGTTCTCGAACTGCGACTTCGGCGCAAATCAGCGGTACGGATTCTATGCGGCGGTGGTGAATTCGCAATGTGCGTCTGGCATGGCCACTGGTGGGCACATTATCAAGGGATCGCAGTTCGGAACGAATGCCAAGTCTGGAACTGGAGGCGACATCTTCATCGATGGCTCGGCAATCACCTACCCGAACTTCTGCACGGTGACCGGTGGCGCAAGCATTGCGGGTGCGAACACGATTGTTGGCAACTCGTTCATCGGCCTGGGGGTGGTCTCGACCACTGTTGACAGCATCACGTTGTCTGATTCCAGCGCCAACACTGTCGTAGGCAACACGTGGGGGCTGCTTCCATGGGCAGCTCGATTTAATTACTTGGTCAATTCGTCGTTCACTAAGCTTACAGGGGTATCGGAGAAAGGGCAGACCATTCGCGCCAACTCGCTGGCCCCTGCCGCCGCGTCGCCTCCTAGCTTTACGATTTACCAAGCAGCTACCCCATTCAACCTCACCAGCGGAATAGACATCGCAGACGCAATGGCCACGAACGGCGTGATCGACGGGTGGTACAACCTAAAGCTGCACGGAAATCTGATTACAGATGGAACCTCCAGTTTTGCAGGTAACGTAACTATCGCCAATAACATTCATCTCAATTTCACCGATACGCTTGGGGGATCACCTCACTTTGTCTGCCAGACGGACGACCAGTGCTTATTTTATGGAACATGGTCCGACGGAACACAGCACGCAGTTGCAGGTTACTCAGTAGGGAGCGCGGCAGGCATGACGGCGCAAGCCTTTAATGCCTTCAATGGTTTTGCTGTGGGTAGCAACAAAGGAATCAACGTAGCCGCCTGCACAGGTGCATTGCTTGGAACTACACACTTTGGTGGAATTATCACGACCGCTGGCTCGTGTGTGACAGATTTTGCGCAGAAGGGCACCGCGCAGGTATGGACGGCATCGCAGATTCTGGCCAATGGACTAGGGTGGGGTTGGACGAGCCCGGCTGGGCACACATACGCTTCCGTTTCGCAGACAGACGGTAATCACGTGCAGTACACGCCAAATTCCGCAGGAACTCTATACTCCGTTTTCAGTTTCGGAACGGACATAGACGTCGGTTCAAATTCTTTTCGGTTCTCTATTCCTGTCAAACTTCCTGGGAGCTTGCTGGCGGCAGCAATATCATCCACCACGCCAACGGTTGGCGCGGGAGTGTGCTGGAAGACTGCCACCACGCTTGGCACTTGCACGGCTGGAACATGGCCTAACTGCACGACCTGCAACTAATGCGCGGCTGTCCAGTAATAGGGAAACGATAGCGCGAGCCGGGTCCGGATCCACGATCGAGGAATAGACCGCAGGAGGGTCTGAGCAACATGACAACCAGTCTTAGGCCCTCGGCATCTATCAATGACCTTCGGACTCAATCCCACATGCAACTCTCTGCGCGCCTTGAGTCCCTTGACCTGACGCCTTTGCTTATCAGGACTCTCGGAAGCAATCTCCCCGCATCCATCCTCCCCTACTTGGTCTGGGAACTCGACATGATGACACCCAGCGTCCCGATGCAGGCGTTGGGTGTCATCCCACAGACCATCATCCAGAACGCGCTGCCGCTTCACAAGATCATGGGGACGCCGGGCGCGATTATCCGAGCTCTTGGCATGTGCGGATTCACTGCGACCTGCTATGAGGGGCAGACATCGTGGGGTGGATCGTCATATCCTGCTACCCAAGGTTGGGCTGTCTTCCGCGTGGGAGTGAACGGGTCAGGACAAGCACCTATCGGAGTCATCGACGGGAGCAACCGAGTGTTCAATCTCCCCGCTGTTCCGGTTGGGAGTTCCCTGCGCGTCTTCTACAACGGCCTATTGCAGCGTCCAGGAATTGATTACACCACATCAGGAACAGGACTCACGATGTCCTTTGCTCCTGCTCTGAATTCTTCGTTATGTGTCCTATTGCGCAAGGCAACAGATGGAACTCCGCTCTACTTCGACGCCGTTGTGCCGACCGTCTCGGGGTCGAATCTGGTACTGCCAGATGCTCCGATTTCCATCGAACTCTACCGCAACGGAATGTTTCAAAGCATAGGGGCGTCCCCAGCGCAACTCGGCTACATGGCCACGATCATCAACTTCTTCAAGCCAGCGCGCTGTCTGCTCGATTCCGTCTTTGCAGAGGGCGGAAAAGACTACTACATCCTCGACGGGAACACCATCATCCCGTCGGTGCCGATCGGCAGCGCATCTTTCCTTGCGTGGGGCACCTATGCCGGAAGCGGGACCGAACCAAACTTTGCGGATTGGATTACCCCGACCGGAACGCTGAACGGGACCAACAAAGTATTCACGTTGCCGCAAGCCCCGAATCCCGCCGCCAGTCTTCGGCTTTACCGCGGATGGCAAGTCCTGAAGCCGGGAGTTGACTTCACCTTGAGCGGTGCAACAATCACCTACACCATTGCCCCGCCGCCCACGTCCACGCATCTCGCCTTTTACCGCTACTAGGGTGAGGTACAATCGGCATTGACGGGTACAGAACCAGTCTGACTCGCCACAGGACCTTGATAAGAGGCTCAGTGGCGAGTCTTTCACTTTGGAGGGAACACTGATGGAAACGAAGATTGAACCGAACGAAACCGCTCTTGTGACCCCTGTTATGCTGCCAGCCTGCCCGTATTGCGCGGACGACCCGGCCCGGCTCTCGATCATGAACCAGATTTTCCCTGGCGGCATGATCGGCGCCATCATCTTCTGCGGGAATCCGGAGTGCCGAAAGATCATCTCGACGCAGATCGTTGGGCGCATCGAGCAACAGACGGTAAATCAGGATTCGAAGCCTCAAGAAGCCGCAGTGGCTGGCCCGCAGTTGGTGAAGTCTCCGGAGGCCCTGTGAATCAATCAGTAAAGCGCATCATCGCACTTACCGCTCTCTGGCTGTGCGCGGCCTTCGCCATCGCCCAAGCACCCATCGGCGTTTGTTTATCAAACGTTGCGCAGACCATCTCAAACGGTGTCATCGCGCCGATACCCTATGCGACCGTGGCGCTCTGCACGGCGGGTTCGACTGCATCCAACTGTGTGGCGAACAAAGTCAGTATCTACACTACGACGGCGCTCAGCACGGCAACCCCCACAAATCCATTTACGGCCGATACTGGCGGCAACTACTTTTTCTGCGCTCATGTCGGGCACTACGGTCTTCTTATCAACTCATCGTATGGCCAGTATTTTGTTCCTGATGTGGCCTTGGTTGACAACTGGGCGGCTGGCGGGACAATGACCGGGGTGCTCACTGACACTGCAGGCTTCGTCGGTCCTCTCACTGGCAATGTGACCGGCAACGCCAGCACGGCATCCGCCTCTGACCATTCGCCCACGCAGTGCGGGTCAGGACTCTACTCACAGGGCGATACGACGAGTTGGGCTGCAAACTGCGCTCAGGTGCTGTGGAGCCAGATCGGGAGCATCCCTTCCTTCTACTATCAGACGGTGCAAGAGGCAGGATCAGCGCTTCCGCAGCAGCCGGTCCTGAACTTCGACGGTAGTGTCGTTGCCACAGACGGGACCGGCAAGACAAATATCGGGCTGCCATCGGTCGGTACTGCCGGGACCTATGCCAATCCTTCCAGCATCACGACTGACAGCAAGGGGCGCGTGACGAGCGTTACGAGTACTCCTGTGGCGCAGACTAATTGTCTCGTCTCAGCGTGCGCAGGAGGCAGCACTTACGCGAACGGTGTAACGTACACCAACAACAGCGGCGTTCCTGTGTTTGAGGAAGTGGTGATGGTGGGACCACAAAATGACAACACTGGACGAAACTACGAAATATCTGCCGTTATTAACGGCGTGCAGGGTCCGATGGGGGCAATCACGAATTCTTCTTATGGGCACCAATCGGTATCCTTCATAGTTCCTGTCGGGGCAACTTTTTCTGTGACAGTTTCACAAACTAATGGTGGCACAGTCTCACCGCCAGCATCAATTCAAAATTGGCTCGAATTGCCTTTTTAATGGGAACCTACACGCTAAACTCTTGGCATGAAGTAGTGAACTGATACAAAGGGAGAACCAATGGCAGAGCGCGAAACGAACATCAATCAGTTCGCAGGAGTGAATGCGCTAGCGAAGCGCATCGAGGAACTGACCAAACAGCGGGACGAGCTTACCAAAGAGCGGCAGGACTCGCAGACCAGGCTGCTGGAAGAGCACGGTGTAGCCCTGGCTAGTCTTGAAAAGTCAGTCGCACTCCTCGTTGACAGGACCAAAGACCTTGGCGAAATGTCCAAGCGCATCACCCGTCTTGAATCATGGAAGGTATACCTGGCCGGCATCGCCTCGGCATTCACATTCATCGGGACGCTGATTGGTGGCGGACTGACTTTGATGTTTCGGAGGTGATTATGAACAGTTTCCCTAAATCAGACGTTTTGGCGGCGTGCGCAAAGTATGGGCCGGTTCTGAAAGTCCCGACAGGACTTGACGGCGAGCGCGTCATGATCGCCATTGCGGCGAATGAGTCTGGCGGCGGCGATGTGAACTTTGTAGGTCACGACTGCGGACCACGCCATGAACCCGCGTACGACGTAGGCGGTTCGGTATGGGCTTCGAGTCCTGCGCAGCGTGCGCTCGTGGCAAAGTATGGCCGTGACGGGGCGTCCAGTTTTGGTCCCTGGCAGACGATGCTGATCAACTGCCCAAGCTTTACTCCTACGGAACTCGAAACCAATCTCGATGTCTGCGCGCGCTGCTTTGTGAGCCACTTCAATTCGTATGTGGCGCACTTTGATCCCAAGAACTTGGCAGAGATCGGTCAAATCTGGAACTTGGGCCACAAGTCCATCTACCCACCGGCCAGCGTTGTAGCGTATTGTGAAAAACTGCAAAAAGCCTATGATCTTTCTGTGAAAAAAACCGTTTAGGCGGTATTCTAGTAGGACGATGATTAGGTTTATCAAAAGTCTGTTCTGGAAGAGGCCATGCTCTATTTGCTACGGTGAGGGATGGGTCATGGTGGACTACCGTGAAGGCACCAAGGAATATCTGAAGTGCTGCGTTTGCAGCGGGAAGGGAACGCTATGAAGATTCCCGAGCCATTTTGGGCAGTCCTACTCGCAGTTTTGGGGGTGATCGTTGCATTGGCCGTCCTTTTTCACCCGGACCCGGTCGCAGTCGGAACCGCAGTCCTCGCAATCGCAAGCAACCTGGTCAGCGGAGCCCTCGGCGCCTTTGCCGGTCACGCAAGTGCAACCAGCAACTCCACAGAACCCAACGCCACAATCAACAACCCTGGCGCCACCTTTCCCGGTGACGCAAACAAGTAGCGCCAAGGAGGCGCAAGACATCATGAGCATTTTGACTGAAGTAGAGCACATCGGTTCGACCGTAGCCAAGTTCCTGCAATCCATCGTCACTGGCGCGTCCACCCTGCAAAAGATCTGGTCGGCTCTGTCTGGCCCGACTCTGGCCGCTGCCGCCGCCGTATTCTATGACGTGGTGAAGACCGCAACTGCTGCCGAGTCGGCGGCTTCCGCTGTGAGCACTGGGAATTTCACTGGTGCAGTGACCTTGAGCGAAACTACCATCGGCCTTATCAAGCAGATTGTGGCGGACGCGATCAAGGGCGAAAAGACCGTCGTTGCCGACTTTGAAGCGCTCGGTATCAAGCTTTAACAAGCTTCCCTGCTAGACGGGGAGGACCAAAGTAACGTTAAGGCCGTTTACCTAAGCTGGGGAGACGGCCTCTTTTTTGAGGTAAGCAATGAGCAAACCGCTGCAATGGGTTGTTGGAATCTCAATCCTGATTGTCGCGCTCACCGTCGCGGCAGTTGGATACTCCGCATCATGGGCACTTCATCAATGGGGTGAGGCCGCTCCGACCGCTACGCTCGCCAAGGTCAATACCGTACTAGATGGCATCAATCCAGTCATCTCCAAGGCAGATACCGCATTTGGCAATCTCGCGGATGCGACCGGAGATTGGTCGGACTCCAGCAAGCAACAGGCGCGGGACGTGCGAGCGCTCTTGGCCGCATCGGGTAGAGCGGTGGATGCGATGACGGAAGATGCCCAAGCAGCCAGGGGGACTTTGAACGCCTTCACCGGAACCGCTAACGCGCTCACCGGAACGGCCAATGGTGCTACCGAGACGCTGGCCGAGGGTAAACGTACCGTTGCCGCCGCGCAACCCCTCATGGCTGCATATACGGCCACAGGATACGACCTGCACCGTATTCTTACGCGCAAAGAGATCGGCGAGATTTTGGACCATGCAGCCGGAACCATTGGCCACATCGACGCAATGACCGGCGATGGACAGCGAGTGGGAGACGATTTGACGCGTCGCTACTTCACTCCTGAGCCGTGGTGGAAGAAAATTGGGCCTTTTGCCGAGGCAGGGGCCAATCTCACAAACAAAACGATTGGGCTTTGGTAGGAGTTAAATTCATTTAAAGGAGAATATGCGGTAGTAGCCAGAGCATAAAGGGGCGTCCTTCGGGACGCTCTTTTATTTGATAAATAGTCAAAAGTGAAGCAAAATCTGATTTATAATGTTCTGATATGGACTTATCAACCAGACTATTGCTGCTCAACCGCAGGACTCGGATTCAGCGTCCTGTCGAGAATCTGAACGCTTATCAAGAGGTCTACACCTCACTTTCCAGCCTCCAAGATGAAGCGGTGATGTGCCCGCGGTCGATGAAAGAGCCGATGCGGGAGGCCATGGAGCGGGTGCGCACCGAGGTTGGCGACTTGGATGAGTTCGTGGCCCGCGAACTGGAGTACCCCTCGGTCAAGGAGATGCAGGGCTACTTCATGGGTCTTCAGGTCGATTCCATTGCTCTGGCCATATGGCAGATCAGAAAACAAAAGGCTTTAATAAACTCCGACCAGACCGGCGTCGGGAAGGGTCGTTGCGCGGCGGCCGTCTGCCGGTGGACCATCCTTCACGGTCTGTTGCCGATCTTCGTCACCTACTCAGATACCCTCTTCACCGACTTCCAGCGCGATCTTGACGACATCGACTATGGTGCGAGCGTCTGGCCTCTGCTCTTCAATGCCGGGGCGTCGATAACCGAGCAGGCAACAGGACGCAAGATATTCGCGAACAAGAGCAGCATGAAGGGGGCCCTGACAAGGATTGCCGAGACTGGAGAACTGCCGCGCGCGCGGAACGCCGTCTACCTGACCTACTCGCAAATCAACACGATCAACATCCAACAAGAGGCCCTGAGTCGGTTGGCGCCGAAAGCCGTCTTCATCCTTGACGAGTCCCACAATGCCGGCGGCGACGAGTCGAACACGGGAGCGTTCTTCCAAGAGGTTCTCCCCGCGGCGCACGGCGTGATGTTCCTGTCGGCAACGTGGGCGAAGCGGCCGGACAACATGACGCTCTACGCGACCAAGACAGACATCTCGATTGCCATTCCCGACAACCAGCGCGTCTCTGACGCCATCCGCGCCGGCGGTCCACCCCTACAGACCGTCGTGAGCCATCAACTCGCCCAGACCGGCCAGCTTGTGCGGCGGGAGCGGTCCTTTGAAGGCATCAGCATCCTGAACTTCATTGACGACCGAAATCAGTTTTATCAAGAGCAGGTATGCGACGATGTGACGGAGGTCCTGCGGGCCATCTTCAAAGCGGATCAGGACTATCACCAGAACGACTTCGAGACGTTGCGCCTCCAGTACAAGAAGCGGCACATCAAGATCTATCACCACAAGTTCAGCGCCATCGTCCACAACATCGTGAAGCAGTTTCTCCTGGCCCTGAAGTCGGACGCTGCGGCGGATTGCGCCATCGAAGCGCTCGGACGCAGGGAAAAGCCGATTGTCGCCCTTGAGAGCACCATGGGAGCGTTCCTCGACAGCTATGTGAGCGCTGAGAACATGAGCGAGGGTGAAGTGCTTGATAAACTCTCATGGTCCACCATACTCAGGCGCGCGCTCGACAGGACCCTCCACTACACCATCAAGACCTCAATGGGCAATGACCGCCAAGAGTTCCCGCGCCATCGGCTGTACGTCGAGACAGAAGCGAAGTACCGGGAGGCTGAGAGGCTGCTGGACGCCCTTGCGGTGACGTTGCCAGTGTCGCCTATTGACTGGATCAGGACCCGCATCACGCAAGCCGGCTACACCGTGGCAGAGATTACTGGCCGCTCCTACCGAATCAACTA
>QGNH01001405.1_pt1 | contig 29349 bp, 32 predicted proteins | sample 1735481 | NCBI WGS metagenome assembly QGNH01 (sample SAMN09239004, study PRJNA386568) | Viral metagenome, whole genome shotgun sequencing project. | reverse complement strand
CCTTGTGCTGCCATCTCTAGCCAATACTTGGGGTCTGAATAATTAGCAGGCTCTTTCCCTGTTATTTCTCTTTTTACTCTATCTGACATGGCAGCTAGAATTGTTGATCCCAAGACCATTGGAGCAATGTAGTTAAGGCTTGCCTTACCAATGGCAGAGGCTCTTGACATATTCACACCTGGTTCAATGCCAGGAGCACTTTGCGTGATCATTGAAATATTCTGGCCCATCATGTTTAAGACTGATCGGTATTGGTTAGATAAACTTAATACGTGAGCCATGGCAGAGTTTTGGTTTAGCTGTTGAGATCCAAAGGCTCTGATGCCAAATGGATTTTTCATTGCACTTTGTGTAACCAAATTAGAATGAAATACCGCACGCTCTGACATTTCTTGAAGCATGTTTATGTATTTGTTCTGAGCGTCTATCGTCAATTTCTCAGGCGTTACTTTCTCTAAACCATGATCTGCAATAACTTGCTTGGCAAAGTTCCTATCTGTTTGTCCTATGGCCATGGAGTTTATTAAATCGCGGCCTGCTACTTTATCTTTGGCATTCCTAATAAGTTCCCACTCAGCAGGACCTATACCCCATCTCCCCATGTTGGCTTGAATGGTTGGGTTAAGTTTGTCAAAACGAAGATTAGCATTATTGGCATGCATCTCACTTAATGCGGCACCAGTGACAGCTTTAGATCTATTGGTGAAGGGACGTATGAAAGATGCTTTTTGCTGGAAGTTAGAGGCTGCCATCATTGCTTTATCTATTGAATCAACACCTGTGAACTTTGTGCCATTATAACCCATTCCATATGGCTCTAAATGAGCTTGAGAGGCCATGTCCCCTTGCATGTTAAGCCCAAGCTTTTGGAATATTTCAGATCGTGATTCAGAGTCACCAACTAGTTTAAACCAGTTATACCCCATCTTCACAGCATTCGCGCCAAACCCTATTATTCCTGAACCTTCCTGAGATGAAACTAAACCAGAAGCAAACATCCATTCAGAAGGCTTTTTAAAAGTAACTCCCCACATCTTTGATAAGTTTTGACGCCACTTAGACCAGTTCTCAAATTTTGTCATGTGGTTATCAGCTAAACGGTCTTGAAGGCCCATAGCCATCTTGGCATCAGCTAAAAGTCTTGGTCTTTCCACATCTATCTTTGATTGCATCTCTGGATTATCTTTTAAGGAATTTCTAACCTTAGAAATTAAACCATCATATGAATCAAGTGGTGTACTCCCAAACTTATCAAGGTTAGCTATACGCTGAGATTCACGGTCTATCATCTTCTCAGTCTTAGCGAGTAATGAACCATCGCCAAACTTGTCGTCCATGTGTGCGGCATCTTCTGGAGTAAGGTATATTACACTTCTTGAGCCAGCTAATTTAGAGCCAACTCCACGATCATAAGTGGTGACAAACTTATCAGAGGTCCCATCAGGATTACCTTCTTTGCCCCAGGTCCTATCAATGATCTTATCGGTCATCTTGTCTACAAAGCGCTTGGCCTTATCGGCTAACATTTCAGGTGGCACATCAGGAAACATCTTTTTAAAGTCTATACGCTTTAGACTCTCATCCTTAAACTTCTGAATATTTGCTTCACGCTCTACTTGATTTTTAGCATCACCTAAAATGCGTTCAGGTGTATTTACCTGGTGAAAGTAGCCTTCGATATTTCCAATGGGGTAACCTGCGGCTTCATTAGCAGCCCTAATGTTTGCAGTTAGCTTATGAAGTTCAGATGCTATTTCTAAGGCTGATGAATTTCCAGTAACGCCAGGGTTACCACGCTCTGGTTGTGGACCATACTCTCCATCTTTAAGACGATTGGGAGTAACTGAATCTCCCTTTTCTAATTCTAACTTCTCACGGTAAATGTCTTTTTTCATTGAAGGGTCTATCATCTTCTCCCATAGACCTTTGTTTTGAATGTTTGTTAGATACTGCTCGAATACCTTCTTATAGGAGTTCTTCATTACGTCTATGCCGCGATTGCCGCCTTCTGTAATGAAGTTCGTACCGCCTAAAGGAAGTTGCTCTAAGGCCTTAATAGGGTCTTTTAAAAGTGCTTCTTGGTTAATGCTTATCCAGTTTTTTTGATTCTTCTCAATATCCATAGAGATACGCTGAGCATACTTTGCCATCTGAAGACGACGGTTTTCCATGATGTCGTTTAAACGAGCTTGAATTCCACCACCACGGCCTTCCTGAGCCTCTTTAAAATCATTAAGCACCTCCTCTATTTGTTTCTTAGAGAAGGTGTCTCCAAACTCTTTTAAAAGTGATGTTAAGCAATCATCATATGCCATCTTTAGCCCCTACCTAAACAGTCAGCAGCAGTCTTTAAAACTTTTTGGAAATTACTTTCATCTGCTTTTACTTTATCGTAATCATCTAATGACTTTTGAATGCTGGGGTCTTCTGTTTGTTTTAGTTCTTTAAACTTCTCTTCAGCTTGAGCCTGAATATCAGGAGTCTTTAGTTCTGGTGTTTCAACAGAGTGTGCATCAAATGTGTTTTGCGCATGTTCATTATGGTCAATATTACTTTCATGAGACTGTTGGTATTCTTTAGCTGCAGCAACATCTTCAGGTTGTGGCTTTGGAATGGCATCAGTGTTTGCGGGGCCTACATCTGTTTGAGTAGCCTTATCTGCTGATGAATCAAATAGCTCTATTGTGTGGCTTGGCTTTGCACCATCTACACCTTCTGTTGGGTCAACTTCTGAATGGTAGCCATCAATATCACGGATCTTTGATTCAAACTCTAAACGATCTAAAAACTTATTAAACTCGTCAGCTACTTGAAAGTATGGTTTATTTCCAGAATTAATTTTATCGTAAATGTCTTTTAAAACTTGTTTAGAAGTTTTGTCAAAATCACCTTTGTCTTTTAACTCAATCCCTTCAATGCCCTGATCTTTAATGGTTTCATTTAAAGCATCTTTAAAAGTTGCTGATGGAACTTGATCTAGTGGTTCTAGTTTTGTAGATGGATCAAGTTTTATTTCGTGAATTGTTCCAGGTGTTTCAAGATCAGGTGATCCTGCATATCCATTTGCTTTCCACTGGTTTGACGTGGCTGATATTGATTTAGTATTATCTGAAGTATTGGTATCCCCTATTTTAAAAGTCTTACCATTTTTAAAGTCATCTCTGACACCGTCTTTGGCGATATAGAATGGAAAGGCATCTGGCTTTGCGGGATCAAATTCCATGTGCTGATAGTTATCAACTGATCCTGATGCTGGGTCTACAACACCTGATCTTTCAACTTCTATCTGGTGAAGAATTGGCTCAATGTTAGGAACCTTACCACTTGCAACTTGTCCTGCATTTGAACTTTCAATCTTTAACTCTTGAACGGGAGTGAGGCCTTCTTTAAACCTTGTCTTAAGCCCTAGTGCTGCGTGAATTCCTCCAAACACTAAGCCACCCATTGCTGCGTTATATAAAGTATCCTTAGCTGAGTTTTCAATATTAGCCTGACTATTTGCAGCCCAGTTTAATGGCTCTGTTGCTAGTTGCCCTACTGTTCCTACAGCAGCGCCCTCAATAGCTTTCCCAGCTATTGCTTTAGCCGTCATGGCACCTGCTGCTACCTTTGCCCCTACTGCTAAACCTTGTACCCCAGTTGCAATGCCTTCAGTTAAAAGCATGGCCCCTAGTTCTAAGGGATCACCAATATGCGCTAATAACCCAGCACCCCACCGGCCTATTCCATACAATGTCCCTTGTGGACCACCATCTATTATTTTTTGTTGCTCTTGTTGGTCATACTGACGACGAGCTATTTCACCAGCAGTGAAGGGTCCAGTTGGTTCTTTAAAGGGTGTGGTTAAATTAGGATATTTTTTATTAAGATCTTCTACACTTAAATTTCCATGAGAGTAATCAGCATCATGCTGATGAGCTAGGTCCATGTTGCCTAATTCACCCATGGACGTTAAAGCTCCAGTTGATGCTTTAAATGTGGCAAGCATACTCTCAGCTTCAGTGTATTGTGGCTTTTGATTTAAGTACGCGGCCCTAGCATCAGGTGAATCAATATCATCATTATAGGTAGGAACAGCATTATCCATCGCGGTTCACAACTATGGTTTTCTTAGATTCAATAGAGGGTGGAGATCTGACCATGTCTATAAAGTCTTTTTTAATAGGCTGTAACGTTTCGTTAGTTGATCCATCTGGCAAATATTGGGTTTGAGGAGCTAAGACCGGGACCACCTGCCCTGTTGGTAAATACTGAACTAGCCTTGCTCCCTGATTGCCAGGTGTGTTTATCCATCTGGATGTTTGAGATAAATGGTCATAAAAACCATCTGATGAACCTATTGGCTTTATTCCTAAACTCTTTAACCCATCTGGAGTCGAGTAATAATCAAGTGACTTATTAACAATGCCTTCATTACCAGACATGCCTGGAATATTTTTAGGCATTAAAACTGATGAACGTCCGCCCGTCATTATATTAAAGTTTGCACCCACGACCTTGTCATAGGCTTGAGCAATAGCGTCTTTAGAATCTTTTGCGCCTTGAGGACTGTTCATTGCCTTCATTGCTTCTATTTCTACTTGAGCAGTAATTGATTTTGAAAGTGGTTCATTCTTACTTAAAGTAGATCCTGCATTAATAATTCCACGAATTTGTGATGTTGCTTGAGATGCTTGAAGACCTAGATTTTCATAATCTTTGTTTACCCTACCATTTGAAAGCCACTGTTCTTTTATGCTCTTGTAGTTTTGAATATTCGTAATAGCATTTGTTTTTGAATCATTTGATGGCAAGTATGCAGCAATAGCATATTGTGGGTTTACACCTGGCTGTCCTTTTTCTGGACCCTTAGCTAATTCTTCCATGGCCATTGGAAAGTATTTTCCATAAGTATCGCTTAGTTTTGTAATCTCTTGTCCTATAGCTGCTGGACTCATGCCAGTATTTATCTTGGCAGACTCAATACTCATCTGAGGAACTGATAAAACCTTTTGTGGAATCTGAAGGAAAACTTGTTGCTTTGTTAAAGCATCTAAATAGGTTTTAGTCTTTTGTGGGTCACCACCACGGGCTTGTTTTTCCATGTCCATTATTTGTGGATTTGATGCTGTAGCTGCCATTGCAGGATCTTTTATTTCTTGAGCTTCTAAATGGTTTATTGCAGCTATTCCTTTATTAACAATATCTTGCCGTAAATTAGAATTATCACCTTGACCAATAAGACCTTGAATCTTATCCATCTCAGCTTGTCTTTGATCTTTAGGTAAAGATTTTGCTGTTTGAATAGAGTTACCAACAGCCATTGTAGTCATGACTTGGTCTTGAAATGCCTTCTTGTCAGCAGGAGTTGCCTTAGTATTTGAATTGTAAGCTGATATTAATGCTTGGCCCTGATCTGATGTAAAATGGTTTCCATTTAAAATATCAGTAGTTATGTCTTTAAGCTTTCCCTCAAGGAAAGTTTTTGTGACAGATTGCTGGTTATTATTCTGAGCAGAAGCTGAGTCAAGATAATGAGCCTTTAAAGCCTCTGATAAACTATCCCCAACAGGATTACCAGGCTTTAAAAGATTCTGTGCTTCTTTATAACGACCTTGATTATTTAGCCCTTCTAAAATTCCTACAGCTTGTTGCTGAGCTGCCTTTTGAATTAAGTCTGGCTCTTCTGAAGCGTTATGTGTGATACCAGAATTGGCTTTAATCTGATCAGTTACAGTTTTAACCGTATCATTAAATGTTAAATAATTTGGGTTAGACATATAACGTGATGCAATAGCAGTGTTACCATTAGTTATATCATCTCGATACTTCTGAGCGGTCTCAGTCTTTTCATACTGCTGAGCTGATATTAATCTATCGGCTGCGTACCTAGAGATGCTTTTAGTATAAAGGTCGGCTGCTTCTTGGCTTGGAGCATTTGACGTATTTTGGTCAATTCTTGTTTGGATAAAATCTTGCATTTGTGCGGCATAACCTTGGGCTCCTTTAGGCAATGTACTTTGAAGTTTAGATGATTGTTGTTCAATAGCTGTTTGATCTGCAATTGTTTGATTAAATGCAAAGTTTGAATCTGCAGCCTGTTTACGCATAGCTGCAGCATTATTGGCAATTTCTGCCACCTCACCACCAAAATGAGACTCAGCATCAAATCCCTTAGCAACTCCAGCCTGGTCAATGGCAGGACCGTGTACAAGGCCTTGAACTAAATCTCCTGAAGGTGCTAGATCTATACGTGGCATTAAGTCCTCATTCCAAATGATTGACTGGCATCAGCATTACCCCATTGAGATGCGCTTGGGTCAATCCCCAAACTACTTGGTGAAGCTCCACCAGGAGATTGATTAAGTCCTTTTGCAATTCCAGCAGCACCTGTTAAAATAGTTCCAGCAGCCTTCCACCAACCAGAATTAGTATCAGCAGCAGAAACTTGGTCTTCATTTGCAGCACTTATTAAATACATGCGAGATCTAAAATCAGCCTCAATCTGGTTATTATTAATCTTACGATTTGTCTCAGCCAGTGTATTTTCCATTGTCATTAAAGGTGACCCTGAACCAACATCAACATTTCCTGCTGCATATTGGGAGCTTTGGTTACCCATCTCAGTAACGCCTTGACGGCGTAAAGTTTCTCTATTTAAAGTCTGCCTATCTTCTACTTCCTGTGCCATCATGCGCTTGGCATCAGCGTCCTGAGTAGCAGCATTAGCTTGAGCGTTTGCACTTTGAATCTGACCGTAAACCTGTATCGCAGTTCCAGCTACTGCTACTGCTGCAAGAGCCATTAGTAAACCCTCGCAAAAATAAAGAAGTTCTCTTTATTAGGACCAAATTTTTCCATAAAACCTTCACACTTCATTCTTAATGCTTCAGCCCATCTTATAAGGTCTTGGTGACCTTCTTGTACTGTCATTTGAAATCTATATATTCCAATATTTTCATGTCCCATTTCCATCAAACTCATTACGAACTTATAAAATGATTTAGGATACTCCCTAACTCGATCAGAAATAATACTCCAAAGATCAACAACACCAGGAAATAGAAACGACCAACCAAGAACAGCAATTGGATCATCGTCAATAAGACATGTATAAATATGGCTTCCATTAGTCTTGTAACGGGCTTCAATAAGTCCACCAAGATCTCCCTGACCTATGAATATATCTTTTACTTTTACTTTAGCAGCGTCTCCTTCTTTATAAAGTCTCGCATGAAATTTACCCTTCATATGTAAGGCCTCTCAAAGCTGCTGAAGTTAAAGTAAAGGGTAAACACTGAGTTGAAACAACCATCCAGTCAGCATCATTCTCATAAGGTCCACCAAACATTAAATCCTGAACACCAGTAAACATTGGAGTAGGAGTTCCATTTTGTACTGATTGGTCACGAAATGATATGGCTTGAAGACTTGCATCATTTGTCTTTCCAAATGATGCTTGAACAGTTCTCTCAAAACGCATCTTTATACGATCGATACGCTTAATAGTTGAATCACCAGTACCTTGCATGGCTCCGCCAACTTCAGGCATGCCTTGGATAATGGCAGTAAACGGAAGCCCCGCTATTACTTCCGTGTAAGTAGTGGGACCAGGCAGAACTAAGTTGCCAGAACCATCCGTGGTTATCTGACCCATATAGTTGCCATCGGCTAATACGTCGAGGGTAGTATTTGGCAAGTGTCCAAATCCATTAAACGTGTTGCCTGGAGAGCCAAGACGCTGGAGTACCGCTGCGTCTGATAATACTATCTTATCTTGAATGTCTGTAGAAGAATTAACCATTGAATTAAATCTATATGGTTTACCCATCTTTTCAATAAATACTACAGTAGACCCATTTACTACTCTTTCTACTACCATCCATATTTCATCTGAATCAGCATTTTTAGACGGTGCTGCACAAATAGATATGACAGTTGGTGGCTCGTTTGTATTATCTGTTCCACCAAATTGATGCCAATGCCAAGCCATTACATTATTTGATCTGTCACGCGTTAGTCCAAACACAAATCCATTTGAATCAAGACACCATGTAATATTATGTTCTAAAGCCTGATAAGCCATCTGAACTATTTTTGGCTGAGCATAGGAAGCTCGAAGATTAAGTCCTTTTCGTAATAAATGTTCTGACCAATCTGATAGTGGGTTTGCAACACGATGATTCTGCTGGAAGACATAAATAATCTCTCTTAGTCCCTGACCACCACGTTGAACAAACTGCATGGCTCCATCTGATGCAATAGCAGAAATAGGTTCAGATCCATATGAAGTTTGCCTGCCAAATGAAATATTTAATGGTCCTAAAGATGTGGATCCATCAGTACCAATACCAATCCACTCATCACTTTGAGTTCCTATATAAAGATCAATATCAGCATTCATCCAATAAATAGCAGAATTTTTATCTTGAGCAATTGTTACGTTGTAAGGTCTATCATTTGAAACTGATGTAAGATTAGTGTCATCTAAAGTACGAACAGTCATATGCAAAATAAAATCACCTTGCTGCGATCCCCAAATTGTACATGGAAATTGTAAATTTCCACCAAACATTAATCTTTGTTGGTAAAATAGATTTGTCTGTGGCCATCCATAAAGTGTATTCCACATTGATAATTGAAATGCATATGCAGTAGAAGTAGCCGCTACTGCACGAAGTAAAAATAATTTTGTACCTGTATCAGTTAAATATCCAAAACCTGTTGTACCACCACCATCAATTCTAATCATTGTCCCATCAGGATATTGAGTGCTTGTAGGACTTGCCCATGTTATTGTATTTTTTGATCCAACATTATTTGTTGCAAGTGAAATTGTTTGCCCAGTATTTGTAATAAGTGATGTATACTCTAAACATGACCAAACATCAGTTGGAGAAGGAACTGCTGATGGTGATAATAAATTTGTAATATTAGGGTTTGAGCCACCATATGGCTGCCTTAATGCAGTGTAGGTTTGCCTAATAGTAAAAACATCAGACAATATAAATTGATCAGTACCAACCCTGGTAATAAATGCTGGAGGATTATTTGGATGAACTAGACTTAAAATATCTCCTGACTGTGCAAATTGAACCTGATTCATTTCTCCAATTGACGTGTATCCAATAACACCACCAGTGAAAAAAGCTCCTTGAGCAGTATTATAAAAAAGATTATTTTGAATCTGACCAGATGATGGCGCTAGACCAGATACTATTGTATAACTTTGCATTCCAGTTGAAATATTAACCATTGCTATTCCAAAGGAATTAATACCAATTCCTTTATCAGCAAGAACCAATATATAGGCCTCACCATCAGAAAAAACAAAAGGAATAAGACGAGTATTTTCTGTAATATTAACTGAGTTTATTGATTTTATTTGATACTGAGATCCTGGTCTTCTTGTTCCGCCACCTTGTTTTAAAATAAGAGAATTTAAAACCTGCTGGCACATGAAATTGTATTCTTTTAAATCAGAACGACCAAACATCTTTGGAGATACTTCACCATAAATAAAATTATTATTTAATGTATTAAAACGACCCATTTAAAACCGTGACGGGTCAGACCACATACCGCCTCTAATTTGCATCCAGTCATCTGCCTGTACCTGTTGCACAGATCCCCTATCTTGAGCATTCATTGACCGTGCAAGGTCTAATGTTTTTTGATATGCTTGGTAGCATTGAGTAATAAGCGCTGAGCTTTGAGTTAATCCATAACCAATATCACAAGCTAAACGCCACGCTACTGATTCCTCAAATAACTGATCCCAAGTTGTCGTATCGTAGTTTTGAAAAATATACATTATATTACAAGTAGTAGAAAAACTCATAATATTCCCAGACTCTAAAGCCCAATCATCAGGATATTGAGTAGTGGTCCCAGCTAATAATCCAAATCCAATATCTAATATTCTTACAAAGTCAGATGGCAATGGAAACTGATATAAAAAATAATAGTTAGGAGTGGTAGGAGAAAGTGCAAGAGAAGTTCTTTTCTTAGCAAAATTCCAAGGGTGACTTCTTAAAAGTTCATCAACTATATACTGATACCTTGAGTTACATAGAATTGCAGGCTTTGTATTATCTGATAGACTTGCAATAAGTGGATAGACGCCAAGCTTTACTAATGCAGAGTTACATACATCGGTATTTGACGCCGCCATCTTATCCCCTTAAAGAAAGCCCGGAGATTTCACCCCGGGCACTTAAATCAGTTCACACAAGTTGTTAAAACAAAAGTATTAATACCGCTCGTATTTGTTGGAGCAGTACCAATCAACGCTTGGATCTGGGTAGTTTTTAAAGGTAATACAGCCCCTACGTTAAACTTCTTAGGTGCCCATGCAGTTAGTGTAGTTGAAGTTCGGTATTGCCCAGCGCTTGTAACTGAAACTGCACTAGCTAAACCAACAGAATTTGCAGCATCAGTTTCATTAGCAAGCCAACCAACACTTAACGTCGCACTATTTGCCCAAGCAACAAATCCCATCCAAAAATCAATAATTCGATTTTGTGGAGGAAGCACAGGAAAAAGGTTAATAACATCACCACCAGATGCCGCAGGACTAGGCAATGTCCAAGAATCAAACCATGTCCTTAATGTTCCACCACCATCACCAGGAGGTACAAACGCTGCTGGCGTTGTATTCTCAGGGTAAGTTGCATTTACTCCATACCATTGTGCCATTTAAGGCCTCCTTTAAAAGTTTAGTTAATTAAGCAGCTTCAACAGCAATTGCTGAAACAACCTTCACTTCTTCCATACGTACCGCACCCAAAGACATAGCAGCATAACATTGAGTGGAATAAGACTTATCAGGTCTTTCATCAACACGAGCCATCACGTCCATACCAGTGCTTAACAAGATACCATCTTGTGCCCAGGCAATTACGTTACGAGCAGTGGTGTAGGTAAATGTAGATCCAGTTGATACAACACCAGTGTTAGATGAGGCAGTATATGAACCAGAAGCAACAGTAGCTAAACGCTGAGTACGGATAAATTTGAAACCCATAAAGGTATCAATCTTACCTTCAACAAGCGCTTTGACCGTATTGTAATCAGCACTTGTTACTTGTGTTTCAACTAACAAGTTTTGGATTTGGCTAGATGCACACGCGATATAACGAGGGATTGATTCATCAACATCATTAGAATCAAAGATATTTTTGATACCCCTGAGACTATTGACGTTCAAATTACTAAAATTGGTTCCATCGTTACAGGCATACATTTGAGTGGTTGGAAGAATTGTTGCAGTTCCTGCACTAACGCCAGTATAGGCAGTTCCAGTTGCAGCAGCGATAATCACGTCATCCATCGAACGCCCCATAGCCCATACTGCAGACTGAACATATGCAGATTGTGGGTCAATAAGAGTTCTGATTTTATCCTGCTTGTCGATCAAATCTGCCCATTCATAGTCAGACATGGTAACCGCACGTCTTGCATGGGGAGTGTCGATTTGAGGAGTGTTTGAATAACGGCTAGTCTTTAAGATAGCAGCCACTTGACCAATCTGATCGTAGTATGCTGTATCCCCAACTTGAGTTTCATTACGAACTGCGCCACGTAAGCGCGATCCTTTTTGTTGGGCCAAAAAGTAAATATTGGCTCCAAACTGTTTTACAAATGCTGTAGTGATTTGCTGAGACATTTTAAAGTCCTCCACTGAGGTCGCAATCCAAGGCAAGCTAATGCCCGGTTATGCTTCCTGCTTAAAGTTAAACAAAACAACACTTCCGATAGGTGTCGAGTTGCCCCACTTTTGGTGGACTCGAAGATTGCCCTGCTTTATTCTCATCAGAGCTTAGAGTCATCTTCGACCAAATCAACTTAGGCCCAATAAAGGGTTGCCCTAATCATTGGTTTTTCGGTGGGCCATTTAAGGTTACCCCACCTGGATATTTACTCTTTCGGCTAATGCCAAAAGAAAATTAAGCCGATACTTCAGAGAAGGCCATCTTAAACAATTCTTGGACTTCCTCTACTGCTGCCTTATGGTTTGGATGGTCACCTTTATTATAAGCATGATTTGAATCAGCAATGATAGCAGCATACTTTTGTTTAGCTACTGCCGGTTCAAACATCTCTCCACCACCATTGGCACCATTACCAAGAAGACTATCCTCCGCTAATGTCTCACCCATTTTAGCAAATGCTTTTATAATGGCTGAGTTATTACCTAACCCCGTTACATCTAAAATCTTCTTTAAATTGTCATCACCAAATCGATCAAGCGCATTCATTGCCTGTTTTACCTTAGCATCATAGGCTTTACCCCATTCGATACGTAGATTTTTAATATCTTTTTCTTGTTCTGCTTTTACAAATGCTTGACCTTGGTCCTTAACACCTTTTAAAGATGCTCCCATAAAATCTAAAAGCTTTTGACCCTGCTTTGGTAAAACTCCAGTTGAAAGTGCAAGATCTTTAAACTTATCAATGAATTCTTTATTATCAGCTAATTCTGCAGGTGGCTTTACTTCATATTTTTCTTTTGAATCAGGTAACCCTAATTTTTTATAAACATTTTCTATCCAATCTTGATCAGTAGCTGTTTTACCAGGTATTGGTATTTTTTCTGAACTTATTACCTTCTGTGCATTTACGTAACTTTTAATAAGCGTCGGAAAATCTGTAAAATGCTGGATTGAGGCCTCACCCCGTAAGTCTTCTGGAAGTTGGGATTGCCACTTATCTGGGAGAGTAAACATCGCACCTTGACTGCCTGTTCCCTTATTTCCCTCTCCTCCTGATCCTCCGCCTGAACCCCCAAGAACTGTATTTCCACCTGATCCGCCACCTTCTGTTGCTACATCCATTACCATTTTAGATATTTTCATCGGTTGCCTCTTCCATCATCTGCCTCATTTTTGCAGGAGTAGTTTTTAAAATAGCTAAAATCCTAATCACCGCATTTCTCTCTCCCTCATTGTGGGCTGAAGAAATTGGGTCATTATTAACGTGCGTTGTACTTAAAACATAATGGTTGTTCATCATGTCATGCAAAACAATTTTACCATCAGGACTTGAAAATATCCTATGGTATGCTTCACACTTACGTAATTGCTTTTTCTCTAATCCTTCTTTATTGGCCACCATTACCACCTGAGTTTTGTTTTTGAGCTTGTTGCAATTGAGCAGCAGCAGGTAAAGCTTTAGATGCTACATTTGCCTGATGCTCTTCTTGTTGTTGCTGGGCTTGTTGTTGTTGAGCTTGAGCCCGTTGTTTACGCATATCTATAATATCTTTTTTATCCCTTAGAACTTCTTGAGGTATTCCGTAAATCTTACCTAAAAGTCTTGCTGATTTATCACCATTTAAGTTATCCATCACTGATGGATCAGCATTTGTAAATGGTGTAAGAGCATCTAAAAACTTTGAAATTGACCTAGCTTCAACTTGGCGTTGAGCAATTGCAACAAGTGATGTGTACTTTGCTACAATCTTCCCATGCTGCCTTAATCTATTTGGTATTGGTTTTAATAATTTCTTACGATTCATTATAGAAAACACACGACCAATTAAAGGCTGTAAAAGTTCTGCTTGCTGACGCCCAAGAATAGGTCCAAGTAAAGTCATAGCCTGCTCTTGCCTTGCATTTACCTCAGTAGCAGTCATTTGAGGATTATTTTGGCCAAGAGAAAGTTGGTCTACGTAAAAAGCTTCTTTGATTCTTCCACGTCTTTCAGCGCACTGCGAATCAGAGATGTCCAATCTAATGGCTTGTTGGAAAAGTGGTTGGATGCGGTCTTGAGGAGCCATTCCAGTTCTAAAATAGTTAAGTCCTCCAGGGCGTGTTTTAATTGGTAGGACAAAACCATCGTCGGGCAACTGCATAGGAGGGTCAATAATTTTTTGACTAGCAATGAGTGACTGTCTGACTTGTTCATTTATTGTCTTTGCCTCTGGCAATGCGGTCATACCACAAGATCTACCATAAATTTCTTCTGATATTTTTACCCAACGTGGAGTGCAATATGGGAATTCATTATAGCCACCTACCTTTAATTCTTTTCTAGAATTAAGTTCTACATATTGTGAAATCCATCTGTGTGCATTTTTCTCTTTAGGATTACTTGGATATATTCCATGAACAAGTTCAAAAGTGGTATCAGAATCTCCTGATTCAATACATTTCATAACGTCTTTTGAAACATTCTCTATTCCAAAAGCCTTCATTATTTTATCAGCATTCCATTTAAAATAACGATAAAGTCTATTTACTTTTCCATCTGGGTCTTCATCTAAGTAAACATTCTTTATATGCCATGCCTTAAACTTAACTACGTAGTCGTTATCTTCTTCAATTGAAAGAGCAGCAGTACCTAAAACTGCTTCATCAATATAGACTTCATGTATTTCTGTTTGGAAATTTGACTCATTAAAAACATTATGCATTCTATGAGTTGTATCTTGGCACCAACTTCTTACCTCATCGTCATCATCTATTTCTGGTACACCAGCAGATAACCCGAAAAAATAAGTAGCAGGATTAGTTAGTAAACCATGTAAGGCCCCTGCCAAAAGTTCAGCAGAATGCATTGCAGTGTTGTCATACAAATCAATACCTTTTCTGGTTCCTGGAATTTGCTCACGTAAAATATCATTTTTACGAGGTAACATAGCATCACATAACTCACGCCAATGGTTGTCCCACACATAGCGCGTTGATTTTAAACTATTAAATCTTGTGATAAGTTGAATAGGCGTCATCTTTGATTGGTAATTTAATTTATTTAAACTCTGAGAATTTTTTCCTACTTTATTACTCATTATGACTTACCTGTAAGAATTGAACCAGGTGTGGTGAGATTTACTCCACCTGAACCACCAGGACCAGATGTTAAAAGTGTAGGAGTTCCAGCAGGAGTATTTGTTCTTTGTGTAAGGATTGTTTGAGCACTTCCAGGTTGATTTTGTTGTTGGATATATTGTTGCTCTAAGTATCGCCTACCCTGATAAACAGGGTCATCTGATGCGTCTTCAACTACTTGGTTTTGGACTGCTGTAATTTGTTCCTGAGCAAGTTGGTCATAAGTAGTTGAATTTGTACCACCATACTCAGTAACAATTGCATTATCTCCAGCGGCTAATTGAGCTATAAGTTCTTGTTTTGAAACTGAGTCTAAAGAAGTATCTGCTAAAATAGTAGCCTTCTCTGTTGCTGCAGCAGCATCATAAGTTGATAAAGCATTTGCTGATCTACTAGCTGCTGTTGGACCACTATATTGTGACACTATTATTAATCTCCGCCAAAAATATCATAACTACTATCACTAACCCTTGGAAGGTCCTGATCCCTTGGCCTTCTCAATTCATCACGGCATCCCATACCAAAAGACCTAAAGGCATCAGCGCCATTACTAGCCCAGTTATGGAGTGGCGTGTTTGAAAACGCCTTATTCTTAGAATCGTACTTTCTTTGGTAATTCTTTAATGCCGATATCCCACGTTCACATTTTACACTATCAAAGTATACCCTTGGCAAGAGAGTTCTACATGCCTGAATTCCATCCTCTATATCATCACGTGGTAATACCCTCAACTTTTGAAGCCCTAAGTCCCTTAATATCTGGACCCTAGTCCTACCTGATTCTAGAGATCTAGCCTGAGCATCATGTGGCAAAACATGGTCCCCATAAGCATAAGGTTTGCCATTTAATAATTTAACATAGTGATCTAAACCTGACCCTGATGCCTCATAATAATCTATGGCGTGAAATGATGACCCAACCTGTTGTATAAACCATATAACCGTCGTATCTCCCACCCCAAGGTCCCAATAAGTATCAACAAGACAATGAGGATCATAAGGCACCTCACGAATCCTTCCGGTGGCTTCAGCCTCTTCCAAAAGCTTCCCATAGTATGCTCCTGTCAATGCAGCAGTAAATGAGCACTCAAATTCTTGATTATATTCCTCTTCGGACATTTCTAGTTTAGCAAGTGCAAGTTCTTCCTTAGAAATAATCCCTGTTTCAGATGCCTTATAGACGGCCCAAAACCAATGCTCAGGATTTCTTTTAGCTACTTCCAAAACATCTGCAAAATGGTTTTGACCCTTAGGCGTTCCAATAAATAATGCCCATCCAATTCTATCAGATAATGCAGGCCTAATAACCTGCCCCCATACTGTCGGGTCCATCTCCGCATATTCATCTAAGATTGCACCATCTAAAGCAAGTCCACGCAAAGTGCCAGGGTTCTCAGCCCCTAATAATAAAATACGAACACGATCATTAAATGGCTCGCCTCTTGGAATATCTACCCTTAAATCTTGTTCATTAAAAGTTACACCTGGAATAAATTTTGTATAATCTTTTAAACTCTCCCAACAAATTCGCTTTGCCATACCATAATTGGGAGCCAAATAAACATACTGAGGATTTTTTAAACTGTTTCTAAGTCCTTTATTAATTATTTGATTTATTGAAAAAATAGTTTTACCAAAACGACGATGACAACAAACTGCGGAAAATCTTTTTAATTGTAAATGAAGTTTTTCTTGAAGAGGCCTAGGATAATACCCCGTTTTTATAGTGATTACTTCAGCGTCATCACTCATTTAATCTTGTACTGCAACCCTAAGTTAATATGATTATCTAATCCACCAGCATAGGTTTCACGGTTATCTATCCAGCCAGCACCAGCCGTTATTTTAATTTCTGGAGTTACTTGGTAATCAACTTTATAAATTATTTCAGAGTACCAACCATTTAAACTTTCAGTACCACCATAATCTGAAAACTGTCTTACGTAACCAGACCCAAAGAAAAAATCATCAGTTAGTTTTCCTTCTAAAGAAAAACCCTTAAACTCTAACCCAATCTCTGGTGTTATGTTTTGGTTAAAATCATCTAGATAATAATTTACTTCTGATAAATATATTTCAGTATTAGAATAAGAAACTGAAGAAATTAGTATTAAAAGTAATATTAAAAACTTCATTCCTGATCATAGTCTTTCGAATTTTTTTTTTCTTCACTGTCTAAATCTTTTACACTTTTATCATCATTCAAGTACTCAATATCACCTGGTAACAATTCTTTCTGTTCTTGTTTTTTCTCACCAAGTAACCCTTGGCTAAGTTTATTATGATGTTCAGCATGTTTTTTCTCAGCACAGACACAAGTACATAGATGGTTATCTTTCAGACATACTTTACAAATATTTGATTCTTTTTTTTCAATGATCTTTTGAACTTCATTCTCATTATTATTTTCAGCACTTAACTCTTTTTTTTCTTCTAACTTAACTTTTTCTACAAGTTCATCTATATCGGTTGATTTTCCATGTTTCATTTTGTGCGCCTTTCATATTCTTTTTTACTAGCTTCGGCTTGATTTTTAAATGCTAATTCAGTCTTACGCTCAACTTCTAATTTTGATTTGGCAAGTTGATCAACCTTAGTTTTATGTTCTTCAATTGAAGGAAGATGCCACCATGCCCCAGCTTCTTGCTTATCAGAAAATGGTACGCCATAAACAATATTAGTCCCTGAAGAATTTGGATGAAAACAATGGATATCCACTGATCCCTTTAATAATGAATCAGCATCTTGTCTGACATTTACAATGATCGAAGGCATGATTGGAAAACTACTCTTTGGGCTTAAGTGGTATACTACCATCCCCATCATTGGAGGACGTTGACCCAACAACCTCGATAACTGCTTTTGCTTCTCTTCCTGATCCATTAATTTCTCCTAGTCTCTTACTTTCAATTTCTTGTGCAATTCTTGTTTGATCCTTCTGATACCCAGGATCTCCAGGCAATCTAATTCCTGTATCTATTTGAAAAATAGTATGCTTAACATTCACTTCACCTTCTACTTTTGTCTTATTAGCATAGCGTTCAGCATTATCTGTCGTAGCTAACCACTTATGACCTTCAATCTGAAGACGCCTGGCATCTGTTGGCACCATCACTACTTCACCATCTTTGGTGACTATTGGCTCACCATTTTTATCACGACATATTGGATCTTCATCAATTAGGTCTAGGACTTTATCCCTATGGAATTCTCCACGACCCTTATACGCATCGTCAACCATTTTTTTAAAACTTGAAATAGTGTTTCGCCACTTCCATACTACTGGATATGGCGGAAACCCTTCGGTCTTACAAACTTTGTTTAAAGAGCAACCCTCCAAGATTTTTTGAGCAATGGACTCACCTACAATCGTTGAATAGACCCATTGCCTTTTACGACCTCTCATCTGAGGAATATCATTCAGCGCTAACCCAGCTTCAACTAAAACCTCTCTACCTTCTACAACTATCAGATGCGCCTTTCTCTCTTTAGCGTACAAAATGTTCTCATCAATAGACCTTTGTACCGCAAGTAAGTCACCAGTGATCGCATTTCTCACTTCAAGTAAATTTGTCTTTGGATCCAAATATGTGAAGGTAGGAGTGTCCTCTTTTTTATTTTCATCAGACACTGTTAGCTCCAAGGGAGGCCCGACGGGGATGGAACCCGCATGGAACGAGGATAAGTCATTACAAGCGAAGGCACCCGTCGGGACTCTTTACTATTGTACAATAACATAATCCGCAAACCCAATAAACTTTCCAGCAGTTAAATTACCTGTACCAATGGTCAGTGTAACAGTACATGAAGATGCTCCAACTTTTTTAAATGCTGAACTAGCACTAGTTGAGTCACCTTCAATAAAAGATCCACCAACAACTCCAGTTTCATCTGCTGCAGTTTGTAGACTAGCTGACCCACATGCAATACCAGTTGTAGCATTAGATGGAAGTGATGTTTCCTGTGTTACCACGTAAGCAAATGACCTAGTTACTACTGCATTGGCTGGTAATGTTGCATCTAATGAAATAGTCCCAACATCTGAACCACCACTTACTGTAAAATTATATGTATATCTTATCTCCCTCTGAACAAGCGTACCATCACTCGTACCAGGAACTAATGACAATAAACCAGTGTTTGAAATGGTCGCATCACCACTCATCACTTGAGCTGTTGCTTTACCAGATCCACTTCCTATAAATAAATAACCATTAGCTAAATTTAAATTAGTACCATTCTCCAGCGCTTTGAACCGCTTGTCCTCTTCATACGTATATGGAGCCGTAGTCGCAAATGAATGCTCAGATAAAAATATTGCTAGTAAAATAAAAAGTGGCGCCGTTAATATGATCCAGCGCCACCAATCTTTTTTTATTTGATTCATCAAGGATAGATATTCACGTATTCAACAAAACCATAAATCTTACCAGTCGTATAAATACCAGCACTCTGTGTAGCTGTAATAGTACAATATGTTCCATTATTACCACTTACAAATGCATTTGATGCACTACCGTTATAAGCATAATTATATGCAGGATTACCATCAACCTGACCACCAGCTACCTGAGACGTAAAATCCGTAGCACTTAAAAGCGTTGCACTTCCACAAGTTACTCCAAGTTTTGGATTAGCAGGAGATCCTGAATTGGTTGCCGTCTTCACATAAAAATATGTGTGTAAAATATCAGCACCAGCTGGCAACACCGCAGCATTACCAAACTTATCAAGCATCGTTAATGTATCACCACTGGGGAAAAGAGCTGCGTTGTTTAACTGAAAACGTAAAATCTGCTTTATTTCATCCTTCTGAAACCGACGATTAGTCTCAAAATTAAAAGGCGCAGGATCTGATACAGCTAACTGCGCTACCATTGCGAGAGCCAATACACTAAAAATTCCAAAAATAACTTTTTTCATTTTAGGCCCTCCAGCCATATGGTTATTCCAAAGTGTCGGATGACTATTATAAAAAGTAAAGTCCCAAAGTAAACTAGGGGCAGTTTAACATATTTTTTTGGTTTATACCATATGAATATGGTGGATCAACTATGATGGCGAAATTTATTTTTTTCTCAAATTTTTGTGGGCCACCCTAAGCCTCCATACCTCGTCTGGTGAGGCCCCGAAAAATTTGGGGGTACCGGGCTCTCCTAACGACCACCCCGGGTCCTGGTATCCCCCCTAGGTCGAAGTATAACTAATCACATGGTTATACTACACGCGCGCGCGTTATATATAAGAGCGCAACAGTTCGCAAGCAGCTCGNNCCGCATACCTGTCACCGTCTGTCACTGGACCATTGCAACACTGCCCATTAATGCATCGCAGGCATATAAGATATATAATGCGATAGCTATATCCTCACATTAACTGTAATGCCGCGCGGCACACCGTTTGCTACATACATCTATAGATGGACGCTGGTGTCCAGGCTTTTAAAGGAGTATCATGTGAAACAAACATCTAACTTCATCCCAAACAAGCGTAAACAGCTTGCCACTGAATCACGGCTAATCTTAGTAGCCTTCACCATTATTGCAATAATCATGGGCTATAGGACTATTGCTCGCGCTGAAACGTACGTCGTTGACGGTACCAAGGGCAAGACAAAGGTTGAGGCAATGCAGGCGGCTTACTCCAATCCTAAGGCCAAGATCGAGCGTTGCAAATTCAAGGAAAAAAAGAATAGCAACGAGGGCGCCATTGAGTGTCGACCGGTTGAAATAGGGTCCAATGGAACCCTCGTTCTGCAGCATTAAGTGTCTTGTACCAGAAAAACCGGCTTATGGGTCTTGGGCAACCAAGGCCCTTTTTTTCGCCAATTAACAAGACACATACGTTTTTTGCCCCCTTGAAATCATTGATATAAGACACGAGACACGTGGTCCACTACTGACTAAAACTTTTCATACATTTACTCCAATCGTCCTATACTCCATGGAACACATATAATATTTCTCTTTAATAACTAAATAGGTGTCTAGGTGTCTTATAAATCAATAAAAAGTATACTATTCAATGGTTTAATATCAAGTCACCGACAAAATGTAAGTGTGCTTGGATTGTCTTATCAAAAACGCCGCGTTAATATCCTTGACGCAATCCCCTCAGATATCTTATACTCATGGAGTCATACGCTGGTGTATGGCGAAGCCTTGGAGTACAAAGATGGAAAATCTAGATTGGAAACAAATTTTCAGGGTTCCCGAAGTTGCCTTCAAACAGGCCATTGCAAGAGGTTCCCTAACTGATAGGCCTGGTTATTTTAAATATGCCGGCAACTGGATGTACATGCATACCGACGTTAGTGCTAACGGGACCTTTGATTACTTCAAACACATTGATACCCGTGAATATATCCACGTGAAAGTAGACGGTGATGTATGAAATCCCTATTAATCATGGCGCTAATCGCGCTATCCGTCCCCTGCCATGGAGAAAACGACGACAACATATCACTCGACTATGACCGTCAAGCCATCACCTGTGGCGATATAACCTACCAATTTGATTTTCAGGACCGTAAAGACCTGGTGATGTATTCAATTTTTGAATCAGCCTACTTAAGTGAAAAATCTACGGACGATGCGGACTTTGATCTATGTGAAGGTCTTAATGTCTATTTTTGCACGACATCACAGGCTTTCGTGGCCGATAACCCACATTGTAAGGAGCTGTAAGATGCAAATAAAGTGTTATAAAGACGTGACTCTAAAGTCTGGTGACGTGATCAAAAAAAACACCATTATAGAAATAGTTCCTATTCCCGATGTGGATGCCGCATGTTTGGCCCAAACACCTTACGGCGAAAAACGCATGCGCTATAGTTCCTTGATCAAGCCACCGACTATCAAACAATTAGAGGATTGGTCATTTGACGGAGTATGTGAGACCCCACTAGGTAATGAGACTGAGCCAGACGGAAATGACGAGCATGGTTTTCCGGCATGGCTAAGGGTTTTGGGTTTTGTATGATTTTCCTATTCACCTATTCCGTAACAGTGATCTTAGGCGCATCTGTTCTCACATTACTTGAGGCATTGGGAGTGTTATGAATAAAAACGCGCGCATTGAACTATTGCAGGCCTTTTATCAGAGGCATGGGCTTGCCCTGTCATGGGGCGATGTGATTTTACTTCAGCGTATTGCGAGTCAATATCAAACCAATGGCATTGGTTTATGTAATGTACCGGACTATAAAGATAGGCGCGATAAATTACACGATAGATTAAAATCAATTTTAATGTGCAGGGGCGTATCACCTGGTGATATTGATGACGGCGTAGATCCGAGAGGATATTGTTTAAAAATTAAATGTCCCGACGGGTTTATAGTTCAGCCACATCAATTTAATTAAGGGGAGAATAATGTCAGAAAAACCAGATCCAAACACCCTAAATGACAATTCCTTCGGCGTACCTGCTGAGAAAGTCTATTGTTTAAAATGTAATAAGGAAATAGACCCGCGCCTGGATATAGATTTTTGCGAGCTATGCGCGCCCTAGTCTTAGAGTCCCACGGACTTTTCGCCTGAGTCTTAGAGTCCCACGGACTTTTCGCCTGAGGTTGCCCCACATTCAATCTTTTTTGGGTTACCAATACGTTTGTACGTTTATTTTTGGAGAGTAATTAATTGAAAGGAAAATATTTATGGGTTGCAGAATTGAACTAGACGCCACAAAAGACGGAGCACTAGTAACAGTGTTTGATGAACTTACAGAACCGCGCTCAGGTCAGCCACCACTAATATCAAAACTTGTAACATTTGACGACCCCGTAGACGCCAATCAAAATAGTTTTGAATTAAGGTTACGTGCTGCAGTAACTGAATTAAAAATATCAGGTGCTGAGAAAATGATTCGAAATGCTAAGTACGAAAAGATTTTAAATCAAGTAAAGAGTGAGGTTGAACCGTGAAAAAGTTTGCGATTGTTTTATTATTTTTAGTAGCTAGTTGTGCTCAAAAAGAAATTTATATCCATCCTCATATTAATGAACAAACAGCATCTCCAATGCCCATGGTAAGTAATCCTGTTGGTGAGCCGACCGATAACGATGAGACAGTAATTGAACCAGTGCCGACACCTCAGCCTGAGCCGACTCCTAGAAAAGTGAAAGCATGGGTTCCACATGGGAGCTAAACATATCTGTGGCTTAGAATGTGAGAGAGATTGTTGTGAGTTTGAAGGCCACGATATAAACAGTGAAGGCTTTTGTAATAAGTGTGAAAAAGATTGCACCGGCGACATTGAAGACGTTGCGTATGACAAGTTACCAGAAAAATGGGAGAAATAAAAAAGAGCTACCGGCGTGACACAGGTAGCTCTCAATACCTAAATGGAACGCGTGAACGAACACTTAAGTATTTTTAAATTTATAACTTGACCAAATATTGCTTGCAACATTAAATCATCACCTTGGGGAAATAACTTTTAGACAGAAACGCGTGATAAATGATCCAGGTATTCGGGATTCGTCAGTACCACGACTCAAAAAATAATCAAACAAAGACTAAGCACGCATTTTTCGATAAGAAATGGCGTGCTAATTCAGTTGAAGAACTGTTTCAAAATATCGATAAATTACTGCTCGAGATCCCTGAGCCAGAGAAATACAATCTTTATTACACAGTGGCTGATTGTTTTGAGGACAATTCAAAGCGCCAATTAAAAGAACAGTGGATTTTGCCGATAGACGTTGATGGCATTGATCTAGAAAAGATTGACGACACATTAGATGCAGTAATTTTTAGTCTTAAAGTCCCACGGTCAAAAGTAGGAATTGTTTACAGCGGCAACGGGATTCAGATTTTAATAAAACTAAAGCAACCTATAAGTGATATTGGATATTTTGATAAATATAGACTTCATTACAAGGCAATAATTGACCGGGTTGACCTTGAATTGAAGGCGCGGGGATTGCCGGGCCGCGGTGACCCAGCAGTCTTTTCGGCTGCCAGGCTGATGCGTCTCCCCAAGACAAGGAATATCAAACCTGGTAAGCCGGAAAGATTTGCGACCTTAATAAATGCGAACATTGAAACTCTAGATTTTGACTTAGAAAGGATGTCGGAACTTCCGACGGTTGATAAGAATGACCAAGTCTCAAACGCAGTCCTTGAGCGGTATCCGGTGCCGGATGTGCAAAGCGTTTTATCGGAGTGTGAATTTATTAAAGACTGCAAATTGCACCCAGAGACATTACCTGAACCAAGTTGGTATGCGCTCTTATCTGTTATCGGAAGGCTGTCTAATGGCGAGAAACTTGCACAAGAGTATTCTAAAGGACACCCTAAATATTCTGCCATTGAAACAACATTAAAATTAAACCAGAGCATGGAAGCTTCTGGCCCCCGGACTTGTAAAAATATCAACGCTCTATGGGGCAAATGCTCCACCTGCAAATACTTTGGAACTAAACTTGTCTCCCCAATCATGATCCGGGGACCCAATTACATTAAGACAGAAACAACGGGATTCCATGAGGTTAAAAGGAATAAAGAAGGTGATGTAACAATCGGAAAGCCAGTCTATGAGGACTTAAGACGGTTTTTTGAACAGAAGCATCAATACTTTTCAAGCTACGAAACAAACATAGTCTATAAATTTAATGGTACGCATTGGGTAGAAGTTTATGATGGCGAACTATCAGCCTTTGCGACAACTCACTTTAATCCAATAGCAGACAACAAAAAACGCGCAGAGTTTATTGGACTAATGAAAACCACTAACAAAAAAACAGAGGAATGGATTACAGAGTCATCAAACATTAAAATGAATTTTGCAAATGGAATTTTAGATTTAAAAACAGGACAATTTGGCAAGCATGATTCATCAATTTGTTTCCGTTATGTTTTGCCGTATAACTATGATCCATATGCTGAGTGTCCTAAGTTTGAAAAGTTTTTAAATGAAGTAATGGACGAAAACCAAGAATTTATAGACGTATTCTTGGAGTTTTTAGGATATTCATTTTCATCTGCTTCTTGTTGGGCTCAAAAATCACTTCTATTGGTTGGCGAAGGATCTAATGGAAAATCAACATTAATTGAACTTATTAAAAAAATGGCAGGAAGTGATAATCACTCAAGTCTTATGCTTTCAGACCTTAAAGATCCCGCCAATAGATTTGATCTTGAGGGAAAACTTTTTAATTTAGCAGAGGAAACATCTAAAACCTCTCTCTCTGATAGTGCAATTTTTAAGAATTTGGTAACAGGTGGCGAGACAATGGTTAAAAGACTTTATAGCCAGCCATATAAAATGAGAAATAAAGCGAAATTGTTTTTTAGTTGTAATGAATACCCAGAGAGTGCTGATACAACGCCATCATTGTCTCGTAGACTTTTGATAATTCCATTCAAAGCATCATTTTTAAATGGAAACTTAAACCCACATATTGGTGAAGAACTTTTAGAAGAATTACCAGGTATTTTTAATTTGGCAGTTCAAGGATATAAGCGTCTTGTTGCTCAAGGTAAGTTTTCAATTGGTCAACACATTAAAGATGAAGTGTCAAGATATGTAGAAAACAACAATCCATGGAAATGTTTTTTAGAAGAAAATTTTAGAGTTTTGGATGACCATGATGACGAAACAGAAATGCAGGTTTGCGAGTTTATATTAGAAAAGTCTTTAATGTGGGCTAAGGATAATAATGAAAAACCATTAAGCTCAAAGGAATTATTTAATAAACTTAGAAATTTAATCCCAGACTATTCTAAACGTTGCGATAGAAAATATGTGAATGGAGTTCAGAAAAGAGTTATCAAGGGGCTTAAATTTTTAAATTATGTTGATCAAAGAGAAGAAAAAAATGATGTTTTCCCTTTCGGGGCTAACGTTCAATAACTAAGGAGTATTTTATGGAAAAAGAAATTCCTACTTATAAGGCAAAAGTTAAAGGTAAGCTTTTAGTATTTTTTTTGCCCTTACTGTAAAAAGGAGCATACACACGGTTTTGTACCCCAAGAAACGGAGAACTCATGACTAAAAAACACGGCCCCATCTACATAGCTAAAAACCCCTGGAAGAAATGGCCCCCGTTTTTCCCCTGCTTTTGTGGAAGTGGGATAAAGGGAAAGGATTGCCCCTGTACTCACTTGATGGCCAAGATGATAAGCCCCGCAGACCAAGTAAGGTCTGACAAAGAGTTTAAGGAGCTATTTGCTTATGTAAAAACGCTTTGGAAGTCTGGCCAAGTGTATAGGGATACTGAAAGGTGCCAGACGTTTCGCAGGATATTCTTAGAACGTGACGGCGCTTATGCAGATGACACAAAAGCCGTAAAGCTTGGAATAGAGTCTAGGGCTAAGATGAATGATGAAAAAGCAGCACAGGACTTTAAGGACCGTAGTATTGATCTAGACGTGATCAATGAATCACTTAAACAATCTTGAAATAAATCTAATAGGTTACGTTTTATCAATGGCAATATTGTTTTATATTTTTAGCTTGCCTAAGAGCAAGAAATAGGATAGCTTTATAGCTATGGAACTTTGGACCCATCAAAAACTTGGAGTACAAAAAGCATTAGAGCAGGATAACTTTGCTTTTTTCTTCGACATGGGAACGGGCAAGACTGCTACCACCATAAATGTCATCAGGCATCGTTGCCAACAAAATGGCAGACTCATGAAGGTCCTAATAGTTGCTCCTCTAGCTGTTGTAAATAATTGGGAAAAAGAGTTTATCCAATTCTCTAAAATTGATCATCGCGACATTTTAGTGTGCGATCAAAGTGGCAAGAAACGTCTAGAGAAGTTTAAACTGTTCGTTCAAAACGAGCACACATTAACCCTTTCAAAGCCAAGAGTTATTATTACTAATTACGAATCATTTCAAATGAAAGACTTTGTTGCGGCACTTAAGGAATGGGGACCAGAGATACTTGTTTGTGATGAATCACATCGTTTAAAATCACATGAATCAAAGCGAGCTAAAATAATTGCCGACTTTGCAGATGGCGTTAAACATAAGATTCTACTTACTGGTACTCCCATTTTAAATTCTGCCATGGATGTGTTCCAGCAAATGCGAGTGCTTGACGGTGGTCAATCATTTGGCAAAAATTTCTGGGCCTTTAGGTCACAATACTTCGAGGACGAGAACGCTGGTTGGTCGAATAAGCCAGGTCACTTTCCAAAGTATGAACCAAGGGCGGCGACGTTTAAACAGTTCAATGAAATAATTTATAAAAAAGCAATGAGAGTGATGAAAGATGAAGTGCTTGATCTTCCGCCACTTGTGCGAGAGGAAGCGGAAGTTAGTTTAGGAAAAGAACAACAAAAGCTTTATAACGATATGAGAGACACCTTCCTTGCTTATATTGAGTCAGAAGAGAAGGCTGGTAAACCAAGGGCTGTTGTAGCTCAATTAGCAGTAACTAAGTCACTAAGGCTTCAACAAATAATTTCAGGTTTTGCTAAAGACGAAGAGGGGAAAATCCATGTTATACAAGAAAATCCTCGTATTAATGTGCTTCAAGATTACCTGGAGCAACTTGTTTCCGGCAATAAAGTTATTGTTTGGGCCTGTTTCCACGAGAACTATAGACTTATTTCTGCATTGTTGGAACGACTCAAGATTGGCTTCGCTCAGTATCATGGTCTCATTTCAGCCAACGATCGGGAAGAACAACTTGATCGTTTCCGCAAGGACTCCGATTGTAGGGTAATGGTTGCAAATCAGGGTGCAGGCGGTGTTGGTATCAACTTGGTTGAAGCTAGTTATTCCATTTTCTATTCTAGAAATTTTTCCTTGGAACAAGACCTTCAAGCGACGGCAAGAAATCATCGTGGAGGCTCAGAGATCCATAATAAAGTCACTCGAATAGACCTGATTGCTAGGGGCACTATTGATGACGTAATCAGCGAAGTACTTGCCGGTAAATTAGACGCCGCCGAAACTATTTTGAATATGAGAAATAAACTTTAAAAAGGAGTAAAAACGTGACCGACCTTAATCAGTGGAACGAAGTGGCCGCAAAATCATTTGATTCAGTTCAATTAGATGACCTGGTAAAACAACTACACGAAGCTGGAAAGATTTACGAGGAGCTAGAGGCTGAGAAAAAAAAGATTGGTAAGACCTGGGATGAGTTGCAAGAGAGGGTGTTAAAGATCCTTCAGGATGCTAAGAAGTCCCGATACTCAGTTGACGGTATTGGAATGGTCTACACCAAGAACAAGCTGGTAGTTACTACTCCCAAGACCCTAGAGGACAAGAGGGCGTTTAAACGCTACTGCCTTGAGAAGTACGGTCCTGATTTTGTGGACGACAAGTTTAATATGCTGTCTGTTTCATTAACTAGCTTCTTTAATACCGAGATGGAAAACGCTAAGGACCCTAGTTTTCAGATAGCTGGTATAGCGGCTCCTACGCAAGTAACAACGCTTGCTTTTATTGGAGAGTCGAAGTAATGGTAGTTCAAGCATTTGATGAGGATGAAAAATTACCAGAATTTAAACAGGAGAAAAAAGTGGAAACACAAAAAGCAGTGGCGACGAAAGCTAATAACCTACCTTCAACAGACCTAGCAAAATGGGGTAAACGTGAAATTAGAACAACGTCTATCACCATTCCCAGAATATTAAAGATGGAATTCCAAAGTGATAAGGTAAAAGAGCAGAAGGCAAAGTTTGGTGAGTTTAGAGATAGTCTAACCGACCAAGTTTATGGAGATCTTGAGCATCCATTCTCTATTATTCCTATCTACGCTGAAGAAAAATGGGCCGTCTATGACATTACAAAAGTCAGGGGCAAAGTAGAAGTTGTATTCCGTGAAATGGTTCCAGTGACTCATGAGAATGAGAATTTGAAGTTTGAAACTGAGACAGTTAAGAATACTCGAATTTTAGATGTGTATTGCCTTATTCCAGATGAGCTAGAAATTTCAGCAAAGCCTTTGCCTAAGATTTTAAGTTTTCGTGGTGGTTCCGGTGGCAAGGCTGGCAAGAAATTATTTACTCAGATGTACGTGGTCAATGAATCAAAAGGCCTTCCGCCATGCGCCACCATTATCGAAGTCAGTGGAAAATCAAAACAAGGTCCTAATGACTCCACTTACGTTGAGCTAGATGTTAAGCCATCAAGACTTTCCAATAAAAATGAATGTGATGTAGCCTTTGAATGGTTTAAGGCCATCGCTGGCGGCAATACCGTTGCCGATGATGCAACACCTGAAGTTAAGGTGACAGAAGAAGTGAGGGATTTTTAATGTCTATAAGACCGCAGCCAGCTAGAAAAGCTATCATCTATGCCAGAGTGCAGAAGGTAAACAAGGACATGCTTGCTGAGAAATCAAAGCTAGCAGGCATGGACGAAGCACCATTTCTTGATTGCGTACTCACTGCAATTAGGACAACTGAAGAGGGTCAGGCTTTAGTTGCGCTTGATACCGATGTTGAATGCGGGAAAGCTAGGAGAGCCAGATGATTAACTTTCTAATTAGGTGGATCACAAAATTCTTTGAACCTGAAGTAGATTTTCCGGGGTTAGAGTGAGCGGGAGTCCGTTGCAGAAACACATATGCA
>QGNH01000517.1_pt3 | contig 29362 bp, 47 predicted proteins | sample 1735481 | NCBI WGS metagenome assembly QGNH01 (sample SAMN09239004, study PRJNA386568) | Viral metagenome, whole genome shotgun sequencing project. | reverse complement strand
TGGCGTTCTTCGCGTAGTCGCCGCTGTCAACTTTCGTTTTATCGAACGCCCATTTGATCGCTTTGGAGATAAACTTCGGCAGGCTCAATTCGGCTTTGATGATGATTGTCGCCGAGGCGATCTTGCTGTCGCCATCATGACGAGCGAGCGTTCCAGAAACTTCCACCTCTGCAAAGCGTGAATCAAATGGGTCGTAATATGACCAAACATCAAGCGGGTCTTCGCAGGAATGGAAGCCGCTCTCGCAAATGACGACCGGGCCTTCATGCGCATAGGATTTTCCGACTTCGAATTGGAAGTAGCGGCATTTTAGGTCTTTGTCGAAGCCTTTGAAGGCAGTGAGCGTCACTAGCTCTTGAGCCGCGACCGGCGCGGGCGCATCGACAACAGCCTCGACTTCCTTCGGCTTAGCGGCCTTCTTCGTCTTGGTCGGGGCTTTCGTCACTCTCGGTCTCCCTCGATCCATGCGCCGGTGCGGCGCGGTGGGTGGTTCGATGTGGAGGATAATGCATCTCATGCATACGCTGGTCAAGCCTAAAAATGCATCTCAAGCATATTTTTATTGACCGGTGGCTTGAGCTAGCCTAAAACAAGAACGCCCGCCAGGCTGTGAAGCCTGACGGGCGAATAGGGTTCCCCACGCGAGTTGACCGCTCCGGGGGAGGCCAGCATTGGAACGAAGGTATAAGGAGAACCAACGATGCCGACAGGCAAAGATATACACTCGGGCGGATCATCGCGCAACTGCATGACAATGACGCAGGGGCAACGCATATTCGCCATCGGGGTAACGGTCGGGATCATGGTTGGCCTGATCTTGATTCTTATAGCTACGTCATTGGGATTTTGGTGTTGATCCGGCTCCCGCGCGTCGTCTGCCGGTTCTCATGTGGTGCCGCAAGTGCGGTCGCCGCCAAGCTGGCCATCCATAAATACGGCGACGAGCGCATCGTCGTGACCTATAGCGATCCGGGCTCTGAAAGCTCTGACAACCCACGATTTTTGCGCGACTGCGAGCGGTGGCTTGGCGTTGAAATCATTACGCTTCCCAAAGGGAAATATGCCGACACATGGGCAGTATGGGAGGGCGAGCGGTTTATCACGTCACACGCTGGCGCCCCATGCACGGGGTTTCTAAAGCGGCAGCCAGCAATGGCGTTCGCGAGGCCAGATGATATCACGGTTTTTGGATATACCGCCGATGGCCCCGACATTGCGCGGGCATCGAGGCTAAGAGAGCAGAACTTCGAAATTTCTATTGAAACGCCGCTAATTGACGCGGGCCTCACCAAAACAGATTGCTTAGCGATGGTCGAGCGCGCCGGCATCGCCATCCCAGAGATGTATCTCCTTGGTTATCATAACAATAATTGCATCGGATGCTGCAAGGCTGGCATGGGCTATTGGAACAAGATTCGCGTCGATTTCCCAGAGGTTTTCGAGAGGATGGCCACGCTTCAGCGTCGCCTCGGCGATGGCAGCGCGCTTTGGCGCGAGGATGACGGCACGCCGATCCTACTCGACAATCTAGATCCATCGCGCGGAAAGTTCGACGCCGAGCCAAAGGGCGAATGCTCCTTGCTCTGCTATATGGCCGAACAGGAAATGGAGGCGGCTCGCTAGGAACACTCGCTGCGGTTTGAGGCCAGCCGCGAGTCGTTCCTTACTGGCGAGACAGATTGCCAGAGCCCGGCCCCGGGGAATGGCCAGCAAGAGAGTGGTTGGGAAACCAGTGCCGACAGGCAGATATTTAGGCGTTTTCGCGCCAGAAAGCAACCTGTGATCCATTATCACGGGACGCCGATCACTCCGCTGACCGCGCTCTATGAACTGAGCGGGCGGCATTTGTGCGTGAGCCATCAGGCTCCGCAAGACGTGGCGCGCGTCCATCAAATCGGGCAATCCGTCATGCTCGATAATGGTGCGTTTTCAAAGTGGAAGTCTGGATTGCCGACAGATTGGCCATCGTTTTACGCTTGGTGCGAACGGTGGCTTTCATACCCGACAACCTGGGCTGTAATTCCAGACGTTATCGACGGCGGTTCTCAAGTCCAAGAAGCGCTTTTGCGAGAATGGCCACACGGGCATAAGGGCGCTCCGGTTTGGCACATGGACGAACCACTCAATCGCCTTCTCAAGCTCACTGAGAAATGGCCGCGCGTCTGCGTCGGTTCTACTGCTGAATATGCGGTTGTTCTCTCCCCGTCATGGGAGCGCCGGATGGACGAATGTTGGAACGAATTGGCCAAACGCCATCGTTTCCTCCCGTCGATTCATATGCTTCGCGGGTTGCAGTGCAGCGGTCATCGCTGGCCATTCGCTTCCGTCGATAGCACGGACATCGCCAGAAACCATAATCGCCCCCAAAACACGCCGCGCACTATGGCTGACCGATGGGACGCGATGCAGACGCCGGGAACATGGCACCAAAGGCACGAACAAATGGAGTTGATATGAAACTGCAATGCTTCTTTGGAATCCACTGCTGGATTTACGATCAACTAGCCGCCTCCTACGGGATTTGGTCGCGTAAATGCAAACATTGTGGAAAAGTAGAGACGGAGAATAACAGATGAAAATAGGTCGAACTTACCGTTTCGAAGCCGCGCATCGCCTTCCGCTCGTGCCGGACGGTCACAAATGCAAAAACATGCATGGTCACAATTATAGGATCGAAGTCGTTTTTTCCGGCAATCTCGATGATCGCGGTTTCGTCGCGGACTTTGCCGACATGGACGCCGCGATTATGCCTATAATCAAGATTCTCGACCATCGGCTGTTAAATGATGTCGATGGATTGGAAAATCCAACAGCCGAAAACATCGCTACGTGGCTTTATATCCGCATAACCGGATGCCACAGCATCCGCGTTTACGAGAACGACGATAGCTATGCGGAGACCTCGGGGCGATAGCCGAAAGGCATGGCATCTCAGGGATACGGTCTAGGATGGCTCCCCATTACCGCTTGGCTTAGTAGCCGGGAATAGCGGAAGGCGGAACTATGCCCTTAGCCGCTGCTGAGACTGAATAGCGCTTGATGCATTTTGATGCTTGACGCGCATATGAATGTCATGCATATTCGAGGAATGAAGATCGAGGCTTACATCAAGGAAAACGGGCTGACGCAGCAGCAATTCGCTGATCTCGTCGGCGTATCGCAATCGACGATCAGCCGCCTACGGGATTCAAAGTTGAGCACTCCGATCGGTCTTATCCAGCGCATTTTCGAAGCGACGAAGGGAGACGTGAAGCCAGAAGACTTCTTTCCCTTTCGCGATTGCGAAATCCTGATCCCGTCACCGTCGCCGTCTATCCCAATCGAAACGGGGGAAACGCCATGAGTGATATTCTGGAGCATCTCCGCGATTTTCTCATTCGCAAACGTCCCCTGCTTTGGTGTTGCCATGTGCGCGGCCCCGACGAACTGACCCCGTGCGAGAGCTACGAGTCCGCGCGGGAACAGGCCGACGAATTGAACTACTATTTCGCGCCAACGAAGTGGCACAAGCCTGGTGAGTTCGAACCGATCATGAGAGCGGCTCCGATGGTTTGGCCATATGACGCCAAGTCTCATGCTGAGGATATGGCGCAACTCGCTGGGCTCCACTGAAAACCGACTAATTCGAATTGCGGACAATAACGCCCGCAAGCCTAGCGACGCTCGTGTCTGGACTGGCCTCTGTGCATGAGCGTCGCGGTTATTCGCTCGCAAGAGCGTTCGTTGTTTCTATGCAGCCGCTCCAACGCCTCGGCGTCAGGGAAAGAAGAATGCCCATTTGCGATCTGCATTGGTGGATGGGGCTAGATGGTAAGCCAAAAGGTAGAACCGTGATCCTGTTAGGCCATCAGACGGTGACAGCTCGGAGAGACGGCAACCTATTCGCGGCGAAAGCCGTGGCAGAGCTTCGCGTTGGCTTCCTCCGGCGCGAAGGCCAAGGGTTCCTCCTCCTTGGTAGTCCTCCCCGACTTCACCGAGCTTGAGCCGCGCCCGCGGTTCGCTCGGTGCTTTTCGGGGCAAGTTGGAAATAACGCTCGCCACTGCAATGGCGAGACTGGTGAAACTACGTAGGTCTGTTGGGTCTGTGTGCTGCGTTTCCATGCTGTGAGTTGAGCACGGGAGCGTTTGCAAGATGCGTAAAAAGCTTTTGCGAGGTGTGTCGATGTCGAGTGCGGTTGCCGAAGCGAAAACTCTGGTTAGTAAGGCTCTTGTTCGCGCGGCTGCTGTTGTGGCTGGCGAAGACGATTGACAGGTGCGCGCAGTCCGCGCGGTGCCGTGGATGATGGAGGTGAACATGAAACTGAAGTTGTGGATGATCGATCTCGCGGGTGGCGCGATTATGGCGGCCATCATCCTCGCCGCCTACGTTTTCGACGGCCCCAAAAATCCGTCCAACGCCATCAAGCCGACGATCACTCAGTCGGAGCATTTGCTGTTGTGTTTGGACGGCATGCGCCCCGTTGATTTTAGATGCCCTGACGGTGAAAGATTATGAGCGGCGCTGGCAACGCGCCGGATGGCGGGCAGCTAAAGGCGTTCGTCGAGCGGTTTGAGAAGCTTGATGAAGACCGCAAGGCTGTTGTCGAGGATCAAGCGGAGCTTATCAAAGAGATTAAGTCCGCTGGATTCGACGGCAAAATATTCAAAAGGCTGATCGCGCTTCGCAAGAAATCAGCCGATGCTCGCACCGAGGAAGCGGAACTTCTCCGCCTTTATGGTGACGCCCTTCAAATGGATTTGGGGTTTTGACGAGACTCTAGAGAACTCCGCCAATCGGCGGTTTGGCCGCTGGGAGCCCGGCCGTAAAGGTTCCCTGAACGAAGAGAAACAAGATGCTTACCAACGATGAAATCGGCCACGCTAAAGGGTTCTTGAAACTCGGCCACAAGCAGCACGACATAGCGGCTCATTTTGGCTGCAATGGTGGCCGGATTGCCGAGATAGCAACCGGACAAATCGGCGGGGATATCGCCCCGACACCAGTGCACCAGCTTCCAAAGGTGAGACAACTTCAGCGCTTTTTCACGCCGTCTCAGGCTCTTGAAGAGCAGGTCGAGATATTGCTCGATCTGATTTCAACGGCAAAAACAAACGAGCCGTCCCGCGTCCATCTAATTACACCGCAACTCGCACAGTGGATTTTGGAAAAGCGGCACGGGATTGGCAACCGTAAGGCGTCTTCAGTGAAAGTAGAGGAGTATGAATCCGCCATGTCCGAGGACTGGTGGAGAGTGACCGGCGCGACATTGGTGTTTGGTAAGCTCGGACATCTTATCGACGGCCAGCACAGACTTCTCGCGTGTGTCCGGTCTGGACAGCCATTCTACAGCTATCTCGTTTTCGGAATTGATGATGCGGTCTTCACGTTGATCGATATAGGAAGGAAGCGATCAAACGTTGACGCTTTCTCAATCGCCGGAATTCCTTATGCGACTGTTAGCGCACACGCGACACGGTGGATAAGCATTCTGGAGGAAGACCCTACGGCGCGTCATACGCAACTCACAAACGAGGAGGCGTTGCAATTTTATCGCAAAAACGTTGATCAAAAGCTGTTCGACGAATGCGTGCAAATCGCCGTCAAGATCGAAAAAGAGGTTAAGGCGTTCAAGACGAAAGTCCCGGCGGCACCCGTCGCTGCGCTGCTCTATCTTTTCTCCGGTAAATCGAAAAAGGACGCTAAAGGATTCGCCAATCTAATGCTTGAGAACAAGAATCAAGCGAGGTCTGCCTTTAGTGCTCTGCGCAAAGCCACGATCGACTCCGGCGGTCGGATCAATGAGACGTTCCGCAACGCTATCTTGATTAACGCATGGAACGCCTATCGCGAAGCCCGCGCCGTTACGGTTGTTTCGGTTCGTTGGGATTCGGCAACTCCCTATCCTGAAATCTCCTAAGCACCAAAAGCGAGCGCTGGCGATGCCGGCGCTCCCCTTCAAAGGGAAGACACTAATGTCGGGATATTCGCCGCATCGGTTCTCTGAAATATTCGACATGGCAGACGCCGAAACGTCGAAAGAATTGATCGAGGACATTGGCAAAAACGGTCTTTTAGACCCGATCACTCTTTACGAAGGCATGATCCTAGATGGGCGCAATCGTTATGCGGCGTGCATTCGAGCATCCATTCCGCCTCGGTTCGTCGAATTTGAAGGCGATCGAGACGCCGCGCTGGCGTTCGTCTGGTCGAAGAATTATCAACGCCGACATTTGACCGAGGGCGCTAAGCAGCTCGCGTCTGCAAGGATGGAGACGTTAAAGCACGGGCAGAGGCCTAGAGATGTCGACTCGGCATCTCTCACCCGCAAGGCCATATCTAATACCACTGGAGTTTCCGTTCGGTCGATTGCACGCGCCAATAAGGTTCTTGAAAAGGGAACGCCGGAAATAGTCAAAGCTGTTTCATCCGGTCGCGTTTCCGTCAATGCCGCCGAGAAGATCGTCGACCTTCTACCCGATCAGCAAAATAAGATCGCTGCTGACAAAAAGCCTGCTGCGGCAATAAAGAAAATCGAGAGGGCGAAGAAAGAAGAATCGCTTGGGGCGAAGCAGACCGCGCTTCCTGACGCGCGCTTCGGCGTCATCCTCGCGGACCCTGAATGGAAATTTGAAACGTGGTCGGAGAATGGCATGGATCGTTCGGCCGACAACCATTATCCATGCAGCGAAACCGGCGTCATCATGGATCGCAAGGTCGGTAACCTAGCCGCAGATGATTGCGTGTTGTTCCTTTGGGCGACAGCTCCCATGTTACCCGAAGCTCTCTCCGTCATGAATGCTTGGGGCTTCAAATACAAATCCCATGCGATATGGGCGAAGGATCGGATAGGGACGGGATATTGGTTCCGCAATCAACATGAGCTGTTGCTGATAGGAACGCGCGGAAATGTTCCGTGCCCATCACCAGGGACTCAATGGGCGTCAATCATCGATGCGCCGATTGGCCGTCATTCGGAAAAGCCAGTGAAGGTCTATGAGTTGATCGAGGGCTATTTTCCGACGTTGCCTAAGATTGAGTTGAATGCGCGCAATCGTCGTGACGGTTGGGATAGTTGGGGATTAGAAGCGCCAGAGAATGAGGTCGCGGCATGACGGCGCGCGTTCCCGCATCATTCATGACAAGCAAGAAGCTCGGGCGCTTTCCCAAGAGCGCTGCGGAGTTTCGGACATTTGATGGCATCACGTTCGATAGCAAGATCGAGATGATGCGCTTTGCAGAACTGCGCCAGCGCGAGAAAGCCGGGATGATTTGCGAGCTGACTCGGCAACCCGAATACCGAGTCAGCATCAACGCAATCCACGTCATGACCTACACGGCGGATTTCAAATACCGAGACCCGGAGACCGGAGAATGGACCGTCGAAGACGTGAAGAGCCGGGGCGCTGGAGGGACCGCCGACGCGGCTTTCCGCATCCGCAAGCGTTGCGTCGAGGCGTTTTTTGGAGTGGAAATAAGCGTGGTTACGAGATGACACCCACAAGCAAGAAAACAACCATTCGGCAAATCCAACACGCCGCGTGCGCTCATTTTCGGATCGGGCGCCGAGACATGCTATCCGAATCTCGCATGGCGCATCTGGTCGAGCCGCGCCACGTTGCGATGTATTTATCTCGCAAGATTGCTGGCGGTTCATGGGAGCAAATCGGCCGCGCCTTTAATCGCGATCATACGACACCGGTCCACGCCGTTCACAAGATCGAAGCGCAGATCGCCGACGGGTCAATCTCGACGCTGCAGTCGTTGGCGGCGATCGAGGCTCAACTAGGCGGGGCGGATTACGCATGACTCAATCCCGATCTCACTCCCTAATCGAGGCGACGCTCAACACAGCGAGCGGCTTCGCCCTGTCCATGCTCGCAGTCCAATTCATTTTCCCCATGATAGGCGTAAACCTAAACCTCGCGGAGAACTTCGCGGCGACAGCCATCATGACCGTCGTTTCGCTGGCCAGATCCTACATCATCAGGCGCGCGTTCGTCTGGATACACGGGTGCCGACCATCAAAACTCGACGAGGCTTGCGCGATTCTGCGCACCAATCTCTGGCGGATACCTGAGCATGGTCACAAGAGGCACAAGCGGCTGATTGAGGAATTTCTTGAGGGGGTGGGAAAATGAGGCGGCCACTGGCTATAGATTTGTATGCCGGTTTAGGCGGCTGGACAGATGGTCTGCTCGCGGAGGGTTATTACGTCGTCGGTTTCGACATTGAGCGCCACGAATATGGCGACCACCGCTATCCCGCACAACTCGTCATCCAAGACGTTCTGACGCTGCACGGATCGCAATTCAAAGATGCCGCGCTGATCGTTGCCTCTCCTCCCTGCCAAGAATTTTCTTACATGGCCATGCCTTGGTCTAAGGCGAAGGCAAAGCGCGCGGCGATCTTGGCGGATGAAAGCGGAGATGCCCGCGCGAAGCTCACCGCGCTATTCGATGCGTGCTTTCGCATTCAGCGCGAGGCTTGCGCCGCGGCGGGGCGGCATATTCCGATGATTGTCGAGAACGTGCGCGGGGCAAATGAATGGGTTGGGCGCTCGCGGTGGAACTATGGCTCATTTCATTTTTGGGGAGATGTCCCGGCGCTTATGCCACCTACACGCAAGGCTGCGAAGGTTCCGGGCTTTCGGTTTGATGGGAGCGGGAAGTCCTTTCAATCGGCGTCTGTCCAGGAGACCGGACGAAAATCGCAAGGAATGAATTGGTCGGACCAGACGAAGCGCGGTCAGGATTTTACACGCTTGGCAGGGGAACATTGCGGCGGCGTGAAGAATGGGAACGATTGGTTTGGCCCAGGTGACAAATCCTCAATGCAGCGCCGCCACGGCTCAAAGTCTACCGGCCGAAAAATGGCAAGCGCGATGATCGCCAAGATACCTTTGCCATTGAGCCGACATATTGCAGCGACGTTCCGACCATCAGCCACCGCAAGGAGCGCAATCTATGACCAAGCATTTTGATGTTTCCAAGCTCCGGGCGCTGCTGAAGCGGGTCGAGGCGGCAACCGGGCCAGATGCCGAACTGGACGCGGAAATAGCCAAGGGGCTTACGCTCTACAGCAACGTGACATTTTATCCGTTTTCCCTCCATGGAGAAGCCTATTGGGAAGGGACTGAGGTTCTTCACGATAGAGACGGCGAGCCGTTCGAAGATTACACCCCCATCCCAAAATACACCGCATCCATCGACGCCGCGACCGCGCTGATTGGGTGCGTGCTGCCGGGGCGCTATTGGGTGACGTTCGGGCAGTGGTGCGTAGAGGGCGGGCACACTCCAGGGGCGCAAATTGACGCCGGGCGCTTCCCTTTCATCGTAACGAATGCGGCCACTCCGGCGCTAGCTCTATGCGAAGCCATGCTGCACGCCTTGATCGCTAGCGAGGAGACCCGCGCCAATGACTAACGACGATTTCACGCTCGCGCCCGGCCTAGAAGCGTTTCTGAACTCCAAAATCGAAAAGGCCGTGCTGGCCGAGCGCGAGGCGTGCGCGAAGATTGCCGAGACCCATATGATTGAGAGATGGGGACACGACGGCTCCAATGGAGCCGCAGTCGGCATTGAAATCGCCAAAGTTATCCGCGCCCGCTCCGCTCTCAAGGGGAGCGAAGGATGAGCGACTTCGGACATCATGGATTTCGCGTCGGCAACGCTTTCATGGATTCATGGGGCGCGGGTCCATTCACGGTCGGAACCGACAAGAAAAAGTGGACATTCGAGTTTAGCGACCGATTCGGTCCATTGCTAATCGGCAAGGATGGGATGCCACTTGATCAACAGCCAATGTTAGAACGCGATCCATTCTGGATTCCGTTCAGAGGATGGCTTGCCGCCCGCGCCGCTCTCAAAGGGAGCGACGGATGACCTCAACTCCCCGAAATACATGCGAGTCAAGCTGTAAAACGCTTTACGAATCAGCGCGTTCTTGCTATGAAAATGAATCGGGACGAAAGGCCGCTTGCAACGAGCCCTCCGCCCCTAACAGAACGCCTAAACCACTAGGAGAACTGCTTTGAACACTGATACCACGGGCAGAGATTGCCCGCAATTCCCTATTGAAATCCCGGAAGACGAAGCGCCCGACACGTTCGAGCGCCTTGATAGCGTTTTGAACCGCGTTCTGGCCAGCCTCAAGCCGATCGCGGGGAACGATGACCGCACAAAATAGCATCCCGCCATCAGATTTAGGCCCTTGCAATCTCGAAGCCGAGCAAGCCGTTTTGGGCGCTTGCCTCATGCGAAACGAGGCGGTCGCGCACGTCACGGGAATTCTGCATGTCGAGCATTTCGCCGATCCGGTTCACGGCGCGGTCTATCAAGCGATAACCGATGCTGTTGGCGCCGGAAAGGTCGCGAACGTCGTCACGTTGAAGGACGCATTCGCGCATGTCCAAATGCCGGAAGGCCAGAACATGCGGTCATATCTCGCGCATCTTTGCGCCGAGGCGCCGCCAATCATCAACGCGCCTGACTACGCAACCGTCGTCCGCGACCTTGCGCATCGCCGCGCCATCATCGCCGCATCAAATGAGCTGTGCGCGTCCGCTCGAAATATGCCGATCACGGAAAGCCCAGCGAAGGCGCTGGATTGGTTTTCCGAAACGACGCGCCCGATACTCGATTCTGACGATAGATCGACCGTGGCGTGGGCGGGAGACATAGCAGGCGGCATCCTAGATGAAATCGACCAGGTTCAAGCCGGGACGCTTCATTTCGAAACATTCACGACCGGGTTCGAGCCGCTCGACCGAGTTACGCGCTATCGCCCTGGTGAGGTCATCGTTACCGCGGGAAGGCCGGGCGCCGGTAAATCAATTTTCGCCACGGCAGCGTCGCGGCGCGTCGCGCAAACCGGCCTTGGCGTCTTGGAATTCCCGCTTGAGAACGGAAAGGATCAAGCCGTTTCGCGTCACCTCGCGGATTTAGCCTATTCGTCGTCGAATGCGGTTTTCTTCTCCCGCATACTCGACCGTGACCTGCCCAGCGAAACGGACCGCGCTCGCGTCTCAATGGCGTGGCAACGACTTCGCGATCTTCCCCTAGTCATCGATGATTCAGAGCGCATCACCTTGGCTCGTCTTGGAGCCCGGATAAAACAGGTAAAGTCACGTCTCGCCGCGCGCGACATCCGCCTCGCCGTCGTCATGATCGACCATCTCGACTATCTCGACGCGACCGACCGCTATTCCGGCAACCGTGTTCAAGAGATTTTCGAGATTATGACCGGACTGAAGGCGCTGGCGCGGCGCGAGAAGGTTCAAATCCATCTGTTCTGCCAGCTCAATCGTCAGGTCGAAGGCCGCGCCGCGAATGACCGCCGACCGCAACTGCAAGACCTCCGCAACAGCGGCGACATCGAGCAATGCGCCGACGTTGTGAACTTCCTTTACCGGGAAGCCTACTACGCCGTGCGCTCACCGGAATACATCGCCAACGATCCGGTGGCGATCGAGCATTTAGAGACGATCAAGAATGACCTCGACGTGATTTGCGCCAAGGTGCGGACCGGGCCGACGAAGATGGTCAAGCTGTTTTGTGACCCGGCGGCGAGCTTTATATCGGGGAGAGATCGTTGAGCGCTGAAGTTATGGCCGCAATGAGGAAGCTCGGATATTCGTCCGACGCTATTCTATCCGTCGTCGAGCAAATGGCTATCGACAAAAAGATTCATCATCGAGAGGTTACAGCCGCGCGCGTTAGGAAATTCAGGGGAAACGAATGTAACGCCGTAACGCCGGTAACGCAAGAAATCGTTACAGATGTAACGCAGGTAACGGATAAAATCGTTACAGAGCCGCCCGTATATAAGGATAACTCTCGCGCGGATGCGTTAATCTCGAATGGTTCTTCCTTTCAGTCAGAACCAGTTAGATTAGAAGAAAAACCAAACCCTTTGGGTTTGTCAAAAGCCGAGCGAAAGCCCCTTGCTCGAAAATCATCCCTTGCCGAGGATGCGCAGCCAACGGATGCCGACAAGTGTCTGGCCGACGAGGCACGCCTAACGCCGAGCGAGTTTCGCGACGAATGGCGAGCTTTCCGAGATTTCCACTGCTCTCGCGGAACCCTCATGAAAAACTGGCATTTGGCGTGGGCGACTTGGCTGCGCAACGGCAAGCGATTCAAGTCTCGCGCTGGGCCGCAGAGAGCCGAAAAACGCGACGCGATGAACCAAGCAGCCGTAGAAATCATGCAGGAATTGAATGATGAAATCGAGCGAGAAACAAGAAGTTGCAACAACGAAGGCGCAACAATTATCGACATCTTCGCCACGTCTCGATAAGTCGGAGAAAATAGCGTTAACACAAGAACTTGCGGTTATGTTCGCCGGCCTCGCGCATAAGTCCGGCGGCAGCGCGGACATGAAGCTCGTTTTGCAAGTTTACCTCGCTGATTTGGACGAATTTCCTCTCGCGTTGACGCGCTCTGTTCTGGCTGAATTTCGTCGCGGAGATTTGGGCGACGGCCATTGGGCTCCGACGGTCGCTGAAATCCGTCAAGTGCTGAAAAATAGGATTGTTCCAAGGAAAATAGACATCGGAAGCATGTATCCAATGCCGGAAAACAATCTTCGCAGAGCCGTCGAAAAATGGCGAGAAAACCCGCAATCGTGGGCGCCGCAATGGGGCGACCCGCCAAACGAAAATTCGAGAATCAAACGATGGCTAACCGAAGTTGGCGAGACGATGACTGCCAAAAACCCGGAGTTCACATGACCGTCACCAGACCAGACTGGCTCCAAACCGTCAAACAAATGCGCCTAGAAGGCAAGACCTACAAGCAGATCGGCATGTTCCTCGGCAAGTCCGAAAGCGTCATCAGCAAAACATTCCTCCGCTATCGGATAAATCTGGAGGTCTCGGCCGCCACTTCGGCGCCGCCGTCATGGGTGGATCAGGCGAAAGTGATGAAATGCGACGGCGCTTCGTGGAACATGATGGCTCGACAGTTTGGCGTCCGAGTTCATATCCTCCGCAAGTATGTCGATCCTGGATATGCGGAATATCGCGCGCGACAGAACAGGGAATATTTGGACAAGGGCGGATGGTCCATGCGGATTGAGCGGGAACGCAAGGCCAAGGAAGCAGCCGACGCCGAATTGGTGACAAGGCGGAGCCCGGCGTCGGCTGGAATGCTGGCGGCGGGAAGATTTATGCAGCCAGGGAAAATGAGGTTCGGCCGATGAGTAAGGGAATGATGGCAAACAACGAGATTATCGAGCGCGTGGCAAATGTGATCGCTTCTGATCGCGAGGAATGCGGCGACATAAATGGTTGCCCACCGGAAGCATGCCGATGCCTACGGTTAGCCCGCGCGGCTATCGAGGAGCATATCGCCGCTCTCAAGGAATCGGGGTTCGTGATCGTCCCGCGAGAGCCGAGTGACGATATGGACAGAGCCGCCGTGAAATTGGATTGGGAAAGCAAGTCAGATCCGACATGGCGAGACGGGTGGCGCGTCATGGTCGATGCGGTCTCCGAATGACCAAGCGCCGCGCTCGCCGTCCCTTTGTCGTCGAGAAGCGCTCGATCCCACCAGACCGCCGCGAAGCCCGAAAATCCGCAAGGCCATCCAAATCGCCAGAGAATCCACCTGCGGAGCCTATGACTGGAATGCAAGCCGACATGGCCAGAGTCCCGCGCTTCTCCACCCACGGGTTCCCCGCCGATTTCTGGATGCCCTCGAAAGACTAACCGCGTTCCCGCCCGCGTTGCTCGAAACCGAAAACAAGGATTGATCGATGATGGCCGCCGACTATCGCAAAATCAGCCGCTACTCGCCGGAGACCGCCGACGTTGCGAGGATCGACGTTCCGCATGAGGGCAAGCGCGCCGGCGGGAAAATCCAGATCATTCGCGGACATGAGATCGATCCAAATCAGGCGTTGGAAAATGTCAAAGGCCAGGTCGGCAAACGCCGTCAGCGCGTGGCGATCAACCGCAATACCGACGCGTTGGAGCGCGAGCACAGCTATGGGCGGCTATCACCAGCGGCATATCGGGCGGGCACGATTTACCAGCGCATCATTGAGCGATCACGCGGCGCGACAAGCGGTGGATGTTCCATGGAGCCATCGAATGGTGGCGGCTCTAATGAACAGGCCATGGCCGCGAGGATGGATGCCGCCGAGGCGACGGTGCATCTGCGGGCTGATGCGAGAAAGGCGATTGGTCCGATACCGGAGTGCATTTTGTCGTGTGTTCTGGGCGACAGGCTACCATTCCCCCAAGTCGCTGCGAAACTCGCCCAAGAGCCTCGCGCTGGAGCGGGTTGGTATCGCAGCAAGGGCGGATCGGCGAGAGCCGTTCGTCTGTTTCGTAAAGGGCTGGAGGATCTGGCCGAATATTGGGACCTTCATGGAGAACCGCAATGAAAACGCTAATGGCTGAACAGCTCGCGAAAGCGGGCGTTGATACCGATGCCGCGCTGCTGAATCGGATTGCTGTCGATCTGCTGCGGAAATCCCTTCTTGCCCCGCGCGTGGCGCTTGACCCGTTCATGGAAGAGGTCAAGGATGCGGGCGGCATCATGGCGAAGCTGATCTCGCCCAAGCATCTGGAAATCGATGCAATCAATTACCTAGAGCGCGTCGCGCGTGACATGCGTGGAGATGCGTTGAAGGATTCCGCGAAAGCGGATGGAGGGGGCCAGCGGCACGGTGCCAGAGATGGCCAGCACGCGCTTGCCCCCTTCGCTAATTCCCGTGGCGAACGGGAGGGGAAGGCCAGTAGCTGTTTGCGCGAAAGCGCCAGAACGCTAATGCCTTCCCCGAAAACAGACGGCGTGGTGGGCCAGTCTAGTGGTGCCAGTGATGGCCGCTTCCCCAATGCCCGCCCGTCGTCTTCCAGTTCCGGGGTGGCCCATGCCCGCTTGCCTGAAAGGGCCATTATCGCTGTGCCCTCCCCCGGAGCCCCAAAGCGCGGATTAGCCGAACTCTCGGTTGTCCGCGACGCAATGCCGAGCATTTTCGACACGCAGTTGCTACGCGACGGGACGCCGCTCGGTGATCTCCGATTCTCGCAGATCGATCGGTTCATCGCGACCAATACAAAGGAGGCCGCATTGCTGCGATTGGTTCGTGACCATGGCCAGCCCTGCGATCAGAACGCCCGTATCCGTGACATCGTGAACATCGAGACGATGCAACGCATGTTACAGAAGGCAGCGGAGATGGTTGATGCGGGTAGCGAGGTGACGCCATGAAAACGAAATTTGCGCCTTTCAATGTCGCGGACTATCTCGACAATGACGAGGTAATAGCCGAATATGAAGGCATCAATTCAGATTCCGGGAGACCGGAAGGAGGGGGCCGTCGCCCTTTTGCCGAAAATGGCCGCGCAAAAGACGCCCCCTCCAATAAATCCCGCAAGGGAAAGAGCGCCGCCGTCCATTCGCCAGCTGCCGAACTTGGCCAACGCGCAAGTGACGGCGGCCCTCAAATCCCTACCGTCGTCGTCGCCTTGCAAGAGCTGCAAGTCCGCCGAAAGTTCTGCATCAAGATTGTCGTGTCATCGACCAATCGTGCCGCCGGCCTCGTTAAGCGTATGATAGGAATTCCCGCTCATGACGACGAGGCGGCACAGGAAAAGGTCGAGGCTCGGGCGCGCACGATCATAGGCAAGGCGTTTTCGGGTAAGCCTCAAGCCGAGGCGGACGTGGACATTCTCAAAGCTGTGGATGCGGAGATCGAAGCTATCCGCCTTTCACTTGAGCCAATCCAAGCGAGGCGCGATGAGATCGAGTCGGAAATGGAACGGCTGGCGCGTCTGCTACCAGCCTATTCATTCGTCAAAGGCATCAGGGGATTTGGAGACAAGGCGTTTGCCGTGCTGATCGGCGAGGCTGGCGACCTGTCAAAATACCCGAAGGACGAGAAGCTATGGAGCCGGCTTGGTCTCGCCCCATATCAGGGGAAGGCATTCTCCCAATGGCGGGCGAAGGGCGGACTGAGCGCGGACGAATGGGTTGGCGCCAGATACAACCCGAAACGTCGAGCCGAAATTTACGCCTGCATCGAAGTGCCGCTCGGAAACCTACAGATGGAAAGCGCGGCCAAGTCCGAGACGACGTTCGGCAAGCCGATCGGCCCATATGGCGAGGTCTACGTGCGGCGGCGCGAACACACAGCCGTCACGCATCCAGATTGGAGCAAGGGCCATTCCCGTGGCGACGCGCTCAGGGTGATGGTCAAGGCCGTCGTGTCAGACCTGTGGCGCGAGTGGAACAAGGATTTGGCAGCACGCGAGATGAGGGACGCCGCGTGATGCGAGAGATAGACGATGGATGTGGCCATATGGCGCGTGCTAGTGACGGCCATTTCCACTTTGCCCATCCATCGTCTTACAGTTTCCGGTGATGCCCGGAGGGGAAGGCCATAATAAGAATGCGTGAGAGCGCTAGAATATGTGTGCCTTCCCCAAAGTTAGGCGATGATGCGGCCATTGAGTAGTTGCCAGTAATTGGTCGCATGCCGAGTGCCGCACCATCGTCTTCAAAGTTCGGGGGATTGGCCAATTGCAGCGTGACCGAAAGGTCCAGCCGATGCTTGCCAGTCCCCCGGAAACCACAAGCGGCCAATGCCGCAAGCAGCTAGGTGATGAGATGAGCCATAGGAAATTTGCCGACGCCCGCCGCGGTGTGCTCATCCATCGCGTGGGGAGATGGGGATTGGCCACTCGCATTGCGACCGAGAGGTCCAACTACCGACTGCCAATCCCCACGACCAAGCCTTGCCCGTAAGGAGACCGGACCTTGGCCATTCCTCATAAGTCATTGATTTTGTTGGGGTCCCTCTCTAAGCCTTTGATTTCATTGCGGGTAGCGCACGAGCGCTTGCCATGACTCTTGTAAAATGTAAAATACCCGTTTACACTCTTGTAAAATGTGGAATTAAAATAGATGGCTGCGTTCGTAAAGAAGATTGAATTTGCTCGCATTCGCGGCGTGACGCGCCAGCTTCTGACGGCGTGGCAGGCGAAGGGGCTGCTCGTTCTGTCTGACGATGGCCGGGTGAATGTCGAGGCGTCTAACGCTCTGCTGGATGGTCGGCCTGAAATCCACAAGGGCGGCAAATGCTCGGCTCCATCGCCGGAGTCCGTCAGGAAGGCAGCCAGCGCGAGGAAGCCAGCGCGGACAGCGGAGACTCGGGCCGTTGCCGTCGTCGCGCCTACGCCCCCCGACGATGATCCAGATGAGCGGTGGACAACCGCCGAGGCGATCCGGCGCAAGGAAAGCGCTGTCGCGAAGCTCAAGCAATTGGAATTTGAGCAGCGGGCTGGTCGGCTGCTGGATGCAACCGAGGTTGATTCGACCTGGCGGGGCTATCTTACGGACCTCCGCAAGCGGATGTTGACGATTCCGTCGCGCTGTGGCGCACGATTATCGCACTTGTCAAGGTCAGAGGTTGCCGTGATCGATAAGGAAGTCAGGGACGCGCTGCAAGAGCTTAGCGGGGAATCGCTAGAATGAGCGCATCTGAGGTTCTTTCTTTCGTGCGCTTGGCATTGATCCCTCCGCCTCGGCTCGTCCTATCGGACTGGATCGAGAAGCATGTCGTCTTGCCGGCTGGTGTGACTGCTCGACCTGGGAAGATGCGGCTTGATCCATATCAACGGGACATAGCGGATTCGCTGTCAGACCCTGAGATCGAGCGCGTCACGCTGGTAAAGGCTACCCGTATTGGTTTCACGCAATTGATTGTCGCGGCAATCGGCTCCTATGTGTCCAATGATCCAGCGCAAGTTCTAGTCGTTTTACCGACCGAATCCGATGCCCGCGATTTTTCCGTCTCCGACCTTGAGCCGACCTTTGCCGCGACGCCGGTATTGCGTATGGCATTAAAGGTCGATGTCGGCGAGACGGATCGAAACACCATCTTGTCGCGGCGGTTTCCCGGCGGGTCTCTAAAAATAATTGCCGCACGCTCGCCGCGCAACCTTCGGCGACATACGGCTAGGCTGCTGTTTATCGATGAGGCCGATGCCTGCGAAACTGGCCTCGAAGGCAACCCGATTACCCTAGCTGAAAAGCGAACTGATACATTCCCTGATCGAAAAATTGTCATCGGATCGACGCCGATCTTTGAGGACACGTCTAACGTCATCAAGTCTTATGCACAGAGTGATCAGCGCGTCTATGAGGTTCCATGCCCGGAATGCGGCGAATTCACAGAGATCAGGTGGGAGCACATCAAATGGGATGAGGGCAAGCCAGAGACCGCGATGTTTGGTTGTCCCCATTGCGGCGTGATGATCGACGAAAATCGCAAGTTCGCGATGGTCTCCGCCGGGCGCTGGCGGGCGACGCAGCCAGATGTGAAAGGCCACGCGGGATTTCGGCTTAACAGCCTGGTCTCAGTTCTGGCAAACGTCTCATGGGCGAAGCTCGCCGCGCAATGGCTGCAGGCGAAGGACAACCCGGCCGACCTGCAGGTCTTCGTCAATACCGTGCTCGCTGAGCCGTGGAAGGAATCCGCGCCGGAGATCGATGATCACCTGCTCGCCTCGCGCGTTAAGCCGTTTGGCATCGAGGAAATCCCGGTCGAGGTTTTGATTATCAGCGCGGGCCTCGACGTGCAGGATGACCGCATCGAAATCACGCTGCTCGGCTGGAATCGCAAGGGCGAGATTTTTATCCTCGCGCATTTCGTTTTTTGGGGTAGCCCAGATGAAAACAGCCTTTGGATCGAGGTTGACGACTTTTTGAAATCGCGCTGGATTCACCCTTTGGGCGGACAAATCGGCATTGACGCCGCGATTGTCGATAGTGGCGATGGCGACTGGACGCAGAAGGTTTACGACTTCTGCTTCCCGCGAGCCTCGCGCCATATCATGGCCGGCAAGGGTGTCGGTGGCAGCCGGCCAGTGATCGAGGCGTCACGGGGTAAGGTGAAGGGCGGCGGTCGGCTTTGGGTTATGGGCGTCGACGTCATCAAAACGCAGCTTTTCGATAGGCTTCAACGCAATCAAATGATTAACTTTTCCAAGGATTTGCCTGCTGTTTTTTTCGAGCAGCTTTGCGCCGAGCGCCGCATCACCCGCTATTACAAGGGCCGTCCGATCCGCCGTTTTGAGCCGATCTCCGGGCGGCGAAATGAAGCGCTTGACTGTGTGACCATGGCGATAGCCGCCCGCGCCGCGATAAAGCCGAATCTCGACCAGAGAGAAGCAAATTTGCGCAATAAACCTGAAAAAAAGCAGCCGCTTTGGGCGCAATTGGCGAGGTGAAGTGCCCCGATCTATTAGGATCGGGGCTCGTTGCGATGCATCGCGGGGAGAGGCGAGGCGAAGAGGAGCGGGGCGTTGCGGAGCGTGGCGGCGCGGGCCATCCTAGATTGGTCTCGCCCCGATCTCGGTGAGCGCGCCGGCGTCTCTTGGATGACGGTTCAGCGTTTCGAAAATGGAAATTTAGGGGGCGTGTCGGAACAGGCTATTGCGAAGATGCGCGGGGCTCTCGAAAGCGCGGGCGTTACCTTTCTTGATGGCGAGGGGGGGCCGGGTATCAGACTGCGGGACATCGGATCAGTCAAAAAACCAACCCGACATAAAATATAGAGCTTGACAAATGTGAAGCAACAAGCCCATAAAAGAATAACGTCGCTTCGCGCGCCCAAATCTGGCCGATGTGACAAATCCACAAACCATACTCGTGAATTTCGCCAGCGCCCAGTGCCAATGGGCTAGACGACGGCGGAAGCAACAAGAGTTTCGACCGTCGCTGTAGCTCACCTGGATAGAGCAGTCCCCGAGGGACAGGTCGCGGGTTCGAATCCCGCCAGCGTGTGGCAAACCGGTTGCAAACGGGGCGCTCGGTCGGAAACATCTTCGAACGGCGGCAATCTCTCACCCTGAACCCTTGCGATCAAAGCGGGATTAGCCGTCCGTTCGGAGTAAGTGATGGCTCCTGCGGATCGTCATCCGTTTTTGCGCGGTTGGATTGGCACCAACATATCGGTCGCTATACACAACCGATCCACTCACATGCGCTTGCTTGCGCGAGGAGCCATCTCTCGAACGATATAACGTCGCGTCCGTAAATTCAAGGATCACCAGATCATGCAAATGGAAGCGTCCACTTACATTGTCGGTCAGCCTATTGGCGGTGGGTTTTTGGATGAAATTGCTGGAATGTATGGTCTCGTCCGCCGGTGGCCGGATGAGGGGATTGAGGTCGACGCTAACTTTCGCGAACGGGTCTGGAACCGCATGAGCGATCCGTCATCGGCGCAGATATTTAATGTGATTCAAGAATTACACGACAAACTGCTATCTCAATGGGCCGACGGATCGTGGTGCGAATTAGTCAACACGTTACTCGCAACGACGCCCCGTGGAACTTCTCCTTAATTTAACGGATTTCGAAGCCAAGGCCCGCTCGCTCGGGGCCGCCGAGTCGCAGGTCCCTTACGCGCTCAGCCGCGCTCTCAACGACGCTGCGAAGGTCGCGCGCGTTGTCCTGACTGAAACAACATGGCCAACCTCCGTCAATGCGGTCAATAAGAGCTTCATCAAGGCGGCGCTCGTTACGAACTTTTCCCGAAAGGACAATCTCCGCGTCGAGATATTCGACCGGCTCGGGCGCGCTAGCCTTTGGCGGCACAACTACGGCGGGACGAAACTTCCGAAGGGCTCAAACCTCGCGATACCTGTTAAGGGGAAATTCAGCCGAGGCACGTGGGGTATCCCGAAGGCGCAGCGTCCACGGGCGCTGATAGCCGCTACGCCTAAGAGAGCACTCCGCATCACGCCAAAGGGCATATTCATCGGCCAGGGTGGACGGCTCGTCTTACAATACAGTTTCAAACCGATGGCTGTCCAACCCGCTGACGTGCCGTTTGAGCGAGATTTCACCGAGGCCATGCGGCGCGCGGTCGAGGCGTCATTCCCCGAGCGCATGGCGCTGGCGATGAGAACGGCGCGATGAAATTGAAACTTCCAAAGCTGCCGCGCCTCAGCATCCCGCCACGGAATACCGCGAAAGCGCCATGGGTTCCGAAAAGCCATGTTCCCTGTGTTCTTTGCCGCGCGGTGCGCCGGTTGATAGGCCGATAGGAGCGCGCGATGCGATTTGATCCATCACGCACCATGCTTGCGGGCATCCCGCGTCCTACTCTCGTGCAATGGCTATCCGACGCGCAGAGCGCCTATGCGCTGCTGATGACTGGCGGGAAGCCTGTTTCGATTTCCTATGAAGGCAAAGCGGTGTCCTACACTCCAGCACAGGGCCAAAACCTCCAGAATTGGATTGTGCTGCTCCAATCGCAGATTTCCGGGCGTCGCGAGAGACGCCCGCTGATCCCCTACTTTCGCTAGGAATGCGAAAGTAGATAATCCGCAGCTGCAATAAGCGCCTCGTGATTATCTTTGAATGCGCCGAGACCTATGTTGCATGTATGGCAGAGTATGCCGCGCACGCCCCCTGTATCGTGGTTGTGATCTGTGTGCCAACCCTTCGTTCCTGGTTCCTCTGCATCGCATATCGCGCATCGATTTCCCTGGTTAAGGAATAGGGCATCCCAATCTTGTAGAGTTAGGCCATACCTTTGGCGAAGTCTGTTGTTCCTGCTTATGGTTGGATTAGCCTCGTTCTTTTCGCGTTTCCGATCTGCGATCTTTTCTTTATTTGCTGCGTTATATCGGCGGCACCTTTCTCTGAATGGTTCAGGATTGATAGCGCGCTGCTCGATAGAACGCTCGCGCATCTTTTCTCGGTTCGCATCCCGATATTTTTGTTGGGCGCCTTGTGCTTTGTCAGGATTGGCTATGCGCCATTTACGGCAGGTTTCTCGGTGTCTCTCACGATTGGCGGCTACCCATTGTCGTTGATAATCAAGTCTGGCTTGTCGCTGTTTTGATATCTCACCAATGGGTTTCGTCATGCGCCATCCTCGAATTCAGTTCGTTGAATGGCTAGAATAGCATGACAGATAAAAACGAAGTGAAAATTCTTGGGGCGGATGGGAAACCTATCCCCAATAAATCAGACCGGCTACCGGCGCGCGCTAAAGGAGTTCGCGGACCGAGTGCTCTAAATGGTGGTAACGGTCGTTTTGGCGGACCGGCTTATGACGCCGCTGATATTTATGGACAGCATTCTGCCGAATGGAATCCGTTTTTATATAGCCCGGATGGAGCCCTCAATCAATTTCGCGACCGGATAGTTAGCCGCGCCCGCGACATTTCGCTCAACGATGGATGGGCCTCCGGTGCCGTAACCCGAATTCTTGACAACTGTATTGGCGCAAACCTTCGTCCTATCCCGAAGCCGGACCATCGTTTCCTAGCTAGCGTCACTGGCATCAAGGGTTTTGATCATCTCTGGGCCAAGGAATACGCGAGAGCGGTAGACGCCGGGTTCCGCAGTTGGGCTGTGACGGATCACGGTCATTATTGCGATGCGGCACGAAACAACAATTTCAGCCAACTGATGCGTATCGCGTTTCGCCACAAGCTGATTGACGGCGACGCGCTCGCGCTGATGGTTTGGCTGCCGGAGCGTGTTGGCCTCGGCCGCGCGCGATATGCCACGGCGGTCCAGCTGATCGATCCGGATCGGCTGTCGAATCCGCAGCTACAGTTCGACCAGATGGCGATGCGCGGCGGCGTCGAGATCGACGAGTTTGGATCGGCTGTTGCCTACCATATCCGCAAGGCGCACGCCGGCGATTGGTTTAGCGCGGCGCAGTCCGTGACTTGGGAGCGCGTGCCGAGAGAGACGGCGTGGGGCCGTCCGATCGTCATCCATGACTATGACGGCGACCGCGCCTCGCAGCATCGCGGCGGCGCCGGAATATTCACGCCGGTTATGCAGCGTCTCAAGATGCTTATCAAATACGATGGCGTCGAGTTGGACTCGGCCATCATAAATTCGATCTTCGCGGCCTATGTCGAGTCTCCCTTCGACCACGAGCTTGTCGCCGATGCGCTGGATGATGGTCAGGGCGCGCAGCTAAACGGGCTGAACGCCTATCAAGATATGCGGGCAAAATTTCACAACGCAGCGAATATCAGCGTTGGCAATTCAAGAGTTACATTGCTGGCTCCCGGAGAGAAAATCGGGACCGTGGCGTCGAGTCGGCCGACCGAGAATTTCGCCGCGTTCGAAAACGCCGTGCTGCGTAATGTAGCAAGCGGCATTGGCCTTTCCGCGCAGCAAGTTTCGAATGACTGGTCGGATGTGAACTACTCCAGCGCGCGCGGCGCTCTGCTAGAGGCTTGGAAGACACTCGGTCGGCGCCGTCATGACTTCGCGGAAGGATTCGCCGCGCCGATCCGGATTGGTTGGCTCGAAGAGGCTCACGCCGTCGATGATCTCCCGCTCCCCAATGGAGCGCCGAAGTTTGTCGAGTGCCGCGGTGCCTACGCGCGGGCGACATGGGTTGGGCCTGGCGTCGGCTGGGTTGATCCCGTCGCGGAATCGCAGGGCGCGATCATGCGGATGGATGGCGCGCTGTCGACGCTGCAAGACGAATGTTCGCAGCAGGGCCTCGACTTCGAGGAAGTGCTGGAGCAGCGCCGTTACGAGCTGCAACTATTCGATGAATACAAAATCCCGCGCCCGGAATGGGCTGGCGAGCTAGTCGGGCTGCAATCCGAAGATGCCAAGGGCGGTGCGCAAAAAGCCGCTAAGAAACCCGAGGCCGTTTGATGATCCCGATCTTGGCGCAGCGGTTTTTGAATAGACCACTGGCGCTGCAACAGGATCATGCCGCCGTTGTGCTGGAGATGCTGCGCGGTCGCGCGGATGTCGCGCCGCTCATGCCGGCGGCAATTGTTAGCGCCATCGATGTCGTGTCTCGTCCATATGAGGTCGTCAACGGTATAGCCATCGTCCCCATTTGGGGCGTCTTGGTTCACGACGCATGCTGGTTTTGGGACGAAACGGCCTATTCGCGCATTATATCGACGATGCTTGAGGCGCTTGATGATCCGGACGTATCAGCCATCGCGCTGCACGTAAATTCGCCGGGCGGCGAGGTATCGGGCTGTTTCGATGCCGCAGAGGCGATATTTCAGATGCGCGGCGTAAAGCCGATATGGGCGATCTTGGACGATTGCGCGTATTCGGCGGCATACGCTTTGGCGAGCGCCGCAGACACAATCATCGTTCCCCGGACGGGCGGGACTGGTTCGATCGGCGTGATTGCGTTGCGCGTCGATGTGACTGGCATGCTCGAGCAGGCCGGGATGAAAGTCACGACGATCAAGTTCGGCTCTCGCAAGGACGATTCCTATCCGACGACGACGCTATCCGATGAAGCGCTCGGCAGGATGCAGCAGCAAATCGACGTGATGGGCGAGATGTTCGTCGAACTAGTCGCGCGCAATCGCAAGACGACGCCGGACAAAATCAGAGAAACCGAAGCGGGAACTTTTCTAGGCGCCGCCGGGGTAGAAAACGGCCTAGCAGACATGGTTCTAGCCCCTGACGCCGCTTTCGTCGCACTGATGGAATCGATCGCCTAAACGCGCCAATCTTCAGAAGGAAAATATCGATGAGCACTGTTCCTAACACGGGCCGGTCGGCGTTCGCGCACCTCGCTCCCAAGCCTCCTTTGGCGTCGGAAGATGACGACGACAAGAAGAAGAAGGACGAAGAGGCTAAGCGCAAAGCCGAAGAGGAAGACGAAGAAAAAAAGGAAGCCAAACGCAAGGCTGAGGACGACGATGCGGCCAAGAAAAAGGCCGAGGAAGACGACAAAAAGAAAAAAGACGAAGAGGCCAAAAAGGCCAAATCCAAAAAGGCCGACAAGGAAGACGGCGACGACGACGATGATGACGAGAAAGAGCCGGCTGCCAAAGCCGCTCGGGCTCGTGAGCGATCGCGCATTCGAGCAATCGTCTCGTGCGAAGCCGCAGGGTCTTTCCCAAGAATGGCTGAGCATTACGCGCTGAATACTTCGATTCCAAGGGCCGACGCCATCGCCCACCTGACGGCTCGGAACTTGGATGCGCCGGCAGCCACCGCCGCGCCAGCGCCACGCCGCGACGATCTTCGCGAGCGCATGGCCGCCGCGCCGCAGCCGAACGTCGGCGGCGCGTCGCCGAGCCCGGCTCCGGACTTGGCGGCTCAAATAATACTCGCGGGACGCCGCCGCAGAGGTGAGGTATAGTCTCGTGAACTACCCCCGCCTTCAGGCGGGGGTAGTTCACTGCGGAGTAGGACTTGGTCGCAAAGGCCACCTAGATCATCGCGTCGCGCTCGTAAATGGCGGTTCAAATTGGCCAAACAACCTCCAGTGGCTTTGCGCTCCATGCAATCTATCCAAGGGCGCTAAGGACGAAATAGTTTTCGCCCAAAGCATTGGAAAACTACTCTGATCCAAGCGGCGCGAGAACCTTCGGCCGTCTTCAACCTCACAAATCACTAGGAGACCGCAATGGTTCTCGTTCCCACTACTTTCGGCGAAAATGTTCAGCAGCCATACAGCGGCGCTGAAGTTTTCATTCCTGACCAGCTCATTGCTGGCTCCCTCAAACTCGTGACCGACGATTTCGCCGTCGTCACCGGTTCCGCCGTTCTACAGCGCGGATCGGTCATGGGATTGACCAGCTTCGGCAGCATCGCGGCCACGGCGGGCAAGCTATTCGCGACCGGCACGATCCTGATCGCCGCTCTGCCGGCCGCCGCCGACACGCTGACGATTCAGGGCACGGTGATCACCTTCGCGGCGCAGCCGACACCCTATACGGCTCCGGTCGGCAATCAGGTGTTTATCGGCGCGACGACCGCAGCCACCGCGCAGGCGCTGTTGGCGTTCCTCGTTGGATCGACCGATGTCAATCTGAGCAAGCTCAATTATTCGCTCAGTGGCTCGACGATCACCGCGAATGCGAACATCCCCGGCACGGGCGGCAACGCCTACACGCTGGCCACGTCGGATTCGACCGCGTTCACGCTCTCTGGCGCGACGCTTGCGAGCGGCACGAACAACACCGGCACGGCGACCGTTGGCTCGATATCGGCTGGCGCGTCCGTCAAGGCCGGCAACTACTCCGTCGTTTTGACCAGCGCGACGGTCGGCAACGTGTTCGACCCGACCGGCGAAGAACTCGGCCAGACCACGATGGGAACGGCCTTCGTCAATCCGCAGATCAACTTCACGATCACCACTGGCGGCTCGCCTGCGGTTGGTGATGCGTTCGTTCTTGCCGCCGCTCCTGGCGCCGCTGGCGTCTATCGCCTTTGCACCGCGACGGCTGTTGACGGCAGCGAGAAGCCGGCTGGCATTCTGGTCGACTACACCGACCCGACCGCCGGCAATGTTACCGCGGGCGTTTATGTCATGGGCGAGTTCAACGGCAACGCCTTGGTGCTCGATCCGAGCCTGTCTCTCCAGTCCGTGAAGCAAGCCTTCCTGAGCCGGGCAATTTACATCAAGGCGGTCGTGCCGGCCGACGACCCGACGTAAGCGACTACAAAAATCAGATACGGCCACTCATCGCAGTAGCCACGATCAACATAACTCTTAGGAGATACGTCAATGGCTACTGCCCCTGGCATGAATATGGTCTACGACACGAACACATTAGTGGCCGTGATTCCAAATTTGAAGCGCGCGCAGACGTTTCTGCTTGACAAGTTCTTTCCGAATATTATCACTTCGGATTCCGAATTTGTCTCGATCGACGTTGACGTAGGCAAGCGCCGCATCGCGCCGTTTGTGAGCCCGATGGTCGAAGGCAAGCTGGTCGAGCAGCGCCGCATGCAGACCAACGTGTTCAAGCCCGCATACATCAAAGACAAGCGCGCGCCTGATCTGCGCAAGCCTGTTCGCCGCATGATCGGCGAGCGCATTGGCGGCGACATGACCGGCGCCGAGCGTGAGATGGCCAATCTTGAATTCGAGATGACGGACCAGATCGATGTTCTGACGCGTCGTCTCGAATGGATGGCGGCCCAGGTTCTTTCCAACGGATCGGTTACAATCTCCGGAGAAGGCTTCCCGACCGTTCTCGTGGACTTTGGCCGCGATCCTTCGCTCACTGTCGCGCTGACCAGCACGGCATGCTGGACGCCGGCCTATGTCACTGCCGGAACGGCTACGCCGACATTGAACATCGAGGCATGGCAGCGGCAGATTTTGAAGAAGTCCGGAGCTGTCGTGAAGGACATTGTTTTCACGACTAGCGCTTACGAAGGATTCATAGCTGATCCGCTGCTTAAGGGCGCGGTCTTTTATCCTAACCTCGCAAACAGCGGCAACGTCATCAATCCTGGTGCCGAAATCCAGCGAGGCGCGGTCTACAAGGGCCGATGGGGTCAATATGACCTCTGGATTTACAACGATTGGTATGTGGACAGCGGGACCGAGGGCGGCACGGCCGACAAGGAATACCCGATGCTTACAGACGGCATGATCGTTATGTGCGGCCCTGACATGATGGGCACGCGCGCCTTTGGCCAGATCCTGGACCCGGCGTTCAACTATTCTGCGTTGCCTTTCGCCCCGAAGACATGGGTCGAGCAAGATCCGGCGCAGCGCTACATCCTGATGCAGTCGAGCCCGATCGTCATTCCGGCGCGAGTGAACGCGTGCTTCGCGGCGAGTGTCACGGCTCCGGTATTTTATTGAGTTTTCAGTGATCTACCGCGAATACATGGAGACGTTAAATGGCTGAAGACAATAAACCGCAGCAGCGCGCGGCCGTGATACGAGCGACCGTCGCGCGCGGCCGCACAATCGTCATTCCAGATCCGACGAACAAGACCATCACCGGTCATACGCCGGAAGGAAAGCCGATTTGGCGCTCGAAGCTGGTCGAATACAGCCAAGGCAACGAAGTCGAACTGGCGCCGGACGAAATCGTGAGCCTGCGCGCGCGCGGGTTCCTGCTCGATCCGGCCCAGGTCATCCCGCCGATGGCGGAAGGCCCGCACTTCACGGAAACCGGCGTTAAGCCGATCGCCACGCAAGTCTGATCCGACCATGGATTTCGGTTCACTCGTCGTCGGCCCATGTCAGGATGCCTTCTCCAAGCCGATCATCGTGACGCCGCTAAAATCTATGCCATACCGCCCGGCATACGCCGCACGCGGCATCTGGACCGTCCGCCACGTCGATATCGCGCTGGAGGACGGCGGCATCATGACGAGCCGAACGATCTCGATCGATGTCAACCTGTCTGAATTGCCAGTTCCAATTCTTCAGGGCGACCAAATCGCAATCATCGCCGATGATCAATTCGTCGTGCTCGCCACCAACGCCGCTCCCGGCAGCGTGGTCAATCTGCTTGTCGATGATGTGCGCGACGATTCCGGAGGCGCGAGCAAGCTGATCATGAAGCGGGTAATGTGATGCTGAGCGGAGAGCATCATCAGACCCGCGCCGTCGAGATACGCGACGCCGCATTCGACCGCGTATCGCGCCTGACGATCAATGGCGCCTGGATGCGATCGACACGCAAGGCCCCGATTACCACGGTTCAGCCAGATCAGTTGCCGGCTCTTGGCGTGTTCGTCTTATCAGAGCGCGAGACGCCGGAAGGCAACGTAACGCTGCCACGCTTCATCACGAATTTGGAACTTGGTATTTCCTGGTTGGTGATGAGTAGCGACGCGTTGCTGATCGACGGAACGCTTGATCGCTTCGTCGGCGTGGCGAAAGACATGCTGTTCCGTGACCCGACGTTTCTCGAACTTTTCGAGTTTGTCGAGGGAACAAGCCGCGAATATCAGTTTTCCAAAGAGGGCGAAGCCTACATCGCCGAGCTGCGCCTGCGCATCACAGTCAGCTACCACACGATTTACACCCCGTTTGCGCCGAACGATCTTCTGATGATCGACGTGAAAACCAATCCGGCTCCCGGCACACCAGTTATCGAAATACAATTCCCCGAGGGCGCCGACTGGCCGCCGTCGCCCTAACGAAAGAGAAATCCGATGCCGAAAGTGATGCTGTGGCCCACAAAAGCAAATGCGATGAACGTGCGCCATCCAAGCGACGGCCTCCCCAAGATCGACGGCTGCTTGTGGGAGAATGACGGCTTCACGGCGCGCATGCTGACCGATGGCATATTCACGCTGGATCGCGCGAAGGCATGGGCCGGCAATCCGTTAGCGCCGCAGCCGGAGATGGACACCATGCGCGTTGACGCGCCTCGGGCCACCAAACCAACCGCCTAGTCTAGGCGCTCCACACCCCATTCAAAACAGCCCGCCTCATGGCGGGTTTTTTGTTGCCCATTCGACCCCTGGCAAGGTCGCGCGCGCGCTGTGAAGCGCCCGCAAGCCCGCGTCGTGATGACGCCGGCCGTCCCTCTTGATGGAGCCAGCTTATGGCAGTTTCAACCGGAATTCCCGAGTCCTGGCAGCTGCCGCTGGTATGGATATCCGTCGATGGTTCGATGGCGGGCAACCTTACGCAGTC
>QGNH01001402.1_pt1 | contig 29442 bp, 59 predicted proteins | sample 1735481 | NCBI WGS metagenome assembly QGNH01 (sample SAMN09239004, study PRJNA386568) | Viral metagenome, whole genome shotgun sequencing project. | reverse complement strand
TTTGATTATTAGGTACTAATATAGGATAATATGGTAAATAATTAGGTGAAACTAAACCAGGTGCTGCAGGGGGATTTGTTGGTGTATCTACAGTTGCAACAGGTGAATTTGTATAAGAAACTGTATAATATGTACTACCGTTTTGACTATAAATTATTGTATCTTGTAGATATATTGGGCTGCCACTGGATGTTTGAATAACAGGACCAAAGAAACATAATCGGTCTTTCGATGGTACAATAACTCTAGCTCCAACTAAATAATATATCGCTGATGGCAAATTCGATATAGAATATGTCAAACTTGATAATGGTGGCATGAAATTAACCCAACCATTTGCCCCAGCTGTTGTAGTAGGGTCACCATCATACCATCTTATACAATCTTTTGTAACATCGGATCTATTGGTTAGATATTGAACAATTCCTTTAACAGTCGCTCCGCCAGCTCCACCTAATGTTGAATTAGGAAGGGTTACCGTTATTATACCGGGAGCCGATCCAGCTGTTACATAACCTGATTGAAAATTAATTCCTGTAACTACAGATGGGTCAAATTCATTTAAAAATACAAAATCACCAACAACTAAGTTTGCTCCTGTAACTGTTATATTTACTGTTTGACCAACGGGAGCCGCTACATTTGTAATACCGCTAAATTGCATTGAAATTCTTGAAACATCGAAATTATCATTTGTAATAGCTATCCCATTAGTTGCAAAAAGTGCACCTTGATAATTTACAGTCCAAAATTGTTGATAATCGTAACCGTTCCAAGTTGTAGGTGTTAATGCTCCTTTAGCAACATAGGCCGGATATGAAGAAGTAGCCGGATTCTTATAAAAGTTAGTATTATGAATAGGATAAGGATTATTTGTACTAATTGCATAAGAATAGACAGTGTCGAAAGCTAATGTTTTAGGGTATTGATTCTTTTCTAATATTAAGTCTTCTAATCCCATTGCCGGCAAAGTAGGGTAATATGAAAAGCTTGCATCAGTTGCAACATCATCCCCAGCAGTATGAGTAAGTATCACATCACCAGTTAAATAATTTATTGTTCCACTATTTCCTTCAGTTGTACTTGTTAATGTCCCATCGCCTTGATCTAGAAATACAATGGAACCGGTAATAGTTGACCAAGTGCCTCCTGATTGCCATATTCCCCAGTCATCGGAAGGTATTTGAATTTTAAAACTTGTCGCGTCAATTAATTCAATAGAATAGGGACCTCCATTAATAACATTTGGTCCTGATCCTGGAACTACAACTACTCCCGAAATTGTTACTTGTTCACCTGTCTCGAGTCCAGCTGTTGACGTTGTATAAACTTGGCAATCAGAGGCATTTGTATAACCAGGTGATACAATTGATCCTGTAAGAGCAGCAGGATTTATAAATATCTCAACTGAACCAGGGGCAATAGAAGCGTTTGGCTCAGGAACAATAGGAGGAGTAAGAACAGAGTATAAATTAAATGTCCAAGGAGATGCGCCAGTAGTACCAATAGATTGTGTTTCAATAAATCGGCTTAATCTTCCTACTAATTGTGTTCCTCTCTTTCTTTTAACGCGACCACGCCATTGATAAGCATTAACAAGAGTTGGAAAAGAATCATTATCAATATTGAATGCTGTTCGATCATTTCGCAGACCCTTATTAACTGGACCTATGACTAACTTTTGTCCCATTATGCCTCAAATTTGTAGGATAACGAAGCTATAAGGTCCTACTGATGCACCTGTATTTATTGTTAAAACAGGATTTGTAAACATCCAAGTCATTGGAGAACTTGTTGTTGGTGTCGCTGTATTTAAAAAAACAGCAATATTGTTTCCTGAAACAACATCTGATTTTAATGTAATAATATAAACATTAGAAGTACCTAAAGCTATTGACATAACATTAAAACCATTTGAAATAGATGGGGTAGCAGGTGAAATAGGTCGTGAAAATACTCCAAATGATTTAATAGCGCTCAAAGGAAATGTTGCATTGGTATTTTTGAAATAGTATTGAGGATTATTTACATCTGCAACTCCTGCATCAGGATAAGCCACGCTAGGATGATTTGCACTTTGTGATGGAAACACAGGATTTGTTTTATAATCCGCATAACTCGTTTGTGTATGCGTTCCTCCATTATCCAATGATGGTCCTATATGGTCTATATTCCATATATTTTGATTAGTAACAGTATTAATAAGCATCAAAGGCTGATCTTGTGAAGGATTATCATCTGTTGCCGGTACTGTGTTATAATAGTCAAAATTAGTCATATGCCATTTCCTGTGTAATTATTATATCCGCCTTGATTTCCATTCATACCTTGGCTATATAAAGTTTGGGTGCGAGTGCTTGTAAATTGTCTCTGCGAACGCTTCCAAACTAAATGCTGTTGACGCACAAATTCAGGCTCGTAAAACTGAAACTGCTCTTGGTCCCCTGTATCTAAAAGAATTTTGCGAGCCGCTCCCCTTGCTACGTACTCAGACATATATCCAAAAGGCATCGCCAATGGACTGTTAAAAAATGCTGCCGGTGTAAGATATGCTTCAAGCTCAACAAGATATTGTCGATCCGGTGGATTACGCAAAGTAATAGTATTATTATAATAAAGCAAAGATCTAGGCAGTCCTGTTTGAAAGAAATAAGCTTGTGCATTAATCTGTGCCCCTAATGGTATATCAACAGGGAATGTCACATTTACGATACCTGTTAGATAATTAACGGTATTACTTGTAATAGAATAACCACCTGGCAAAGGAGTATTACCTGTCGTATTGCTTATATTATCAATTAATCCACCAGAAGCCCATGCAGTGAATAAGGTAGAATCTACATTAATTGAAACTGTTGTACCTGTAACAGCAGTCACTAAGTAAACATTTCCATTCAATTGAGTAGTTCCAACAACGCCGCTTATTTCTATAACTTGACCTACCGTAAACGAAGTTACAGCATCTAAAATAGTAATAGGTCCAAGTGTTATGCCAGTTATGGCATATGATTGCGGATAGGATTGATTCTGGTTACCTTTAGTCATCAATAAGCCAACATTGGCATTTGTATTCAATATTTGACCACTATCACAAACTACAACGCTATTTCCATCAGCATCAATAGTTGTTAACCAAAATGCCGGGAATGTATTAGCTTCCGGAATATTAAGATTAAGCGTACTAACACTTGGTGGGTCCACGTTTTGACCTGTTGCCATGATGCCGGTAATATCTACATGACCGCGTAAAATGCATGTATATGGAGGATTTAAAGGTAATTGAGGGTTAGAAAGCAGCGGTATCCTAAAGGAATAAGTAGGTCCGCCATCACCAACAGCCACAATAGGCATTACTTGTTGTACAGCAGGATAAAGATTATAGAAATTCTTCTTCTGCGTCTCGAAAGCTACAGGCAATCCCATAATATAAGCTTGAGACAAAAAACTTTGATACATGGGATACATGCCTATTGTAGTTCCACCGGGAGTTTCCGTCTGTGGGTTATACAATGGCATATTATATTGATCTACTCCCGGAACAGTCTGAAATTGATAAGTCGTCTTAAGATCAAATAGCTGCATCTCTGCACTAACATCATGTATCCAGAATCTATTAACATAGTCGATCAAGAGAGCATCCGATACCTCAGCATTGGATGGACTCTTGATAAGACGTCTAATATATGTAATTACATCAGAAAGAAAGTTGATAAATACCTCTCTTATGCAGCAAAACTTGTTGCACCCATGAATATTGATCTATTATTACTAATCGGAAGAGCATCAAGTCTTTGTACAACTGTATCAGCGACCATCTGACCTTGGAATTCTACATTTCCACCTAGACCGGTAGAAGTTACCCCATTATTTTCTGTCATTACAAGACGGTGATAACTAGATCTCTTAATCTTCTCTGCAACGAATCTAGGCGCCCACACCGCCTTATTACAAGGTACGACCCACTCTTGAGCAGGCATCCCCGGAAAAGGCTTAGTCCAAAACTCAATAGCTTCCCCGATAATCTCGTTATTTCTAGCTTCAAAGTTTACATATTCAGATTGAAAATTGTATTCAGGTCTAAACTTTTCGTTAAACTTCTCTCTTGAGCCTATGCTACGACGTGGTTTCAAATAAGTATCGTTTTTCTTCATCAAAGATGCTTGAGAGATCTGCGAATTCTGATCTACATCAGGTTGTTTCGCTGTCTCTTTCATTCGATCAAGAGTCAATGACTTTATATGTTCTTCTTGTGCTTGGAATTGAGCTTCGGCTTTATCGAGTTCTTTTTCTGCGAGTGATCCGGAAGCTTTGGGTTTTTCTAAAACCATGGGAATACCTCAAAGTTAAATATTTAATTACTTTATACTCTTATTTTGAGCATAGAGCAAATTAAAAATTTAATATGGGCTTATATTGATGAAACTTCCTGGAATGTCTGTAAAAGTATGATAAGGACCAAATGGATTTATATGACCTGTATTAATATCACCAATAGCCATTATTTGTGCTTGTGTTGTTGCACTTGAAGCAATAAATGCATCGTATAACGTGCTATCTATATTAATTATAACTTGATTTGGCATAGGAATGCCTATTACTAGCGCTTGTTGCTCGTTTAATTGCCTTGTACCGAAGGATGGTGGTATAACCAAGCGAACCACTTGGCCCACCAGATAATTTGTGTCTACAGTCGTTGTAATTAGAGTATTAACGCCTAATGTAATTGCACTTATCACAAAACGGCTCGGCTTGTAATACTGCGCCTCAATTGGCAAATTGCGATATAAAGCATTAGGTCCAGGAGGAAATGACATATTAAACTCTTTTTTTTACATCATATCCATACTCGTTCAAAAATTCAATACTCCATTTTATTTTATCTTCTACTCGTTGACCATAAGGATGTCCACTATGCCATAATTCAAGATTTTCTATCCGATTATCATCTTTTATTCCATTTTTGTGATGGACAGTTTCTTTTTCAGTTAAAGGTCTTCCAATATGATTATACATAACTAATCTATGTTCAGGAATTCTTCCTCTTTTATCTGCGCAAGGATGATTTAACCATTTTTCACCTCTTAAATGTCTATATCCAGATCTTTTATCAATAGTTCCTTCAGGCTTTTTATTTCTTTTTACAGTTCCATCTAAAGGAATATTATTAGCAATTCGATATTTAATTAAATTTTTTCTTCTTCTTATTTCCCATGAATCTGGATATTTTATTCTGTTTTCACGTGATTTTTCATTAGCGCAATCTTTGCATCTCCAATATTTTCCATCTTTTGAAGTCTTTAAATTACAGAATTCTGAAAGTTGTTTTATTTTTTTGCACGTAAGGCATTTTTTCATGAAAGTGTCCCTCCTTTTATAGAGGGACACTATATCATATTGAAGCTAATTTATCAATTGATACTTAAATCAGAAAGAACCGCTTCCCAATAGATCACTTGCGATCCGGTAGGTGCTACAGTCGAACCAATAACAAATCCCTGACTTGTATTATTGATATATGCACCACTAATTGCAGGGCCATTAATAGTAGGTGAAGAAAGCAATTGGTTTTCACCAAATACATTCGGCGATGGATATAATTGACCACCGCTATATAACGTTCCACCTGTATTAATATCACCCACTGCAAACACTTCAGGAAATCTTAAACCTGAAAATGTCATTGGATTAGGCAATCCTGTATTAACAGTAAATGCTGTCAAAGGACCAGAATAGTTAAATGTAAAACTACAGTTGTTCGTTGCCGTATCTACTGAAGTAACATAAAAATATTTCTGAGATCCAGGACGTAAAATATCACCTTGAGATTCATTAAGTTCTACAGCGCCATAAACAGCAGGAATACGAAAAGCAATTTCCTGACCTACAACAAAATTGCAAGCTGCGGTTGTATTTACAGTAACAACACCTGCTGATTGTGCAATAGACCAAGGCACTGAAACACCAGGAACATATAGACACGGATATAAAATTTGTTTAAATCCTGCCAATGTGTTCAAACCGCCAGCTGTAATAGCTGTTAAGTTTGCTGAATTACCTACCCAACTTACTGTAAATGTAGTTGTTGAACCTACTGATTGAACTTCAAAAGGAATTCCAGCAATTTGCTGCATACCTGTTGTAGATGTCTCATAAAGATTCTGAAAAGTAACCCAGTTACCTGGAACTAAACCATGAGCCGCTGTTGTTGTAACAGTTAAAACAGTAGAACTTGTTTTTGCAATTCCACCAGATGCACCCAATAATACAACAGGTCCATATTGAAGTGAAAGACCTGCTGAAAAAGATGAAACACCACCTGTTAAAGTAGTAGCAGTTGTCAAAGCCAAAGTTGTTGCTGTAACAACTTCATAAATAGCAGCGCCTTGACCCATCGAAACATCCCAATAACCACTTGGGACATATCCAGTTGCTCCACCACTTGTAGAAGCAGTAAAGTTCTTCCATTTAACCAATTCAGGTTGAAAAGGAAGATTAATAAACGGAGTTCCACCGCCAGCTAAAGTCGTAACGTGACCTTTTGCAATTCTTGAATATTCAGCCATGATAAACCTTCCTTAGTATAATGTGCTCATGCGTGTGCATAAAACGTTTCTAATTCCAGTATCTTGGGTGACAGCCTGCGCTTGCGCAAACTTAATAGCCAAGGTAGCATTTTGGGCCAACATACCACTATAGTATGGGTCACGATAGATCATTTTCATGCTATAACCGTCTTGTGTAACATGCGTTAAAGCCTGTTTTCCAAGAACGGTATTATAATAAACATCTTGACCATTTGCAGATGCACCACGGGCAACCGGGGCCTCTGAGCTGGTTAAGATTCTCAAGTTGTAAACTGCACCCCATTCCGTTGGAAGCGCTGAGGTATTAGTGGAATAATCCCACTGGTTTTTTACCCCTTGACCTACAAGAGAATCAAAGTCAGTCTGTAACTCTGTGCTAGAAAGCATGAAATAACATGCTCTAACTGGGCCTGTACCGAAGCGGTCCATGCCTTCAATACCAGTCATGAACTTAAACGCATTATTAGTATCAAGAGTAGTCGCAACTAGAGAAAAATCGCTCAAACCTAAGTTTGTTGGATTATCACCATTGTTACCACCACCGGCATTGATCTCAGATGCTGCAGAAACGACGTAGTCACGAAGGATCAAATCCTCCGCCTGTCTCATGGCTACTGCTAAACGCTCTGACACCCAAGCTAAAACGCCTTCTTGATCTTGTACTATAACTTGTTCGTTGATAACACAACCTGTGCCAAAAAAGGCCATTTGTGTATCAATAATATCCAATCTGTTACTTTATAACCTATTTCTAGGCGCCTAGGTCTTCTCAGCCTAAGTCTCTATGTCTCCATAGAGTTCAGAGTACCGCATCACCATCACAAAAAAAATTAGTTCTAATTTCACATCCTAATTTCCCCTCTATTTCATTCTTGGTTATTCCAGGTAATGAACATATGATAGTGTCTTCTCGCTTACTACGTTCAGGCTGCAAATTTTTTGTAAAATATTCAGATGTTTTTTTACCAATTTTACTAGGATCTTTTGAATCAAATTCTTCATGGATCAAAGGTAAAATTCCTGATATAAATTGTAATATTTCTTTCATTTGCTTGCCCCTTGTTGTCCGTCCACTATTAAGCAGCGAGGAGTTCCAAGTCAATCAGAGAAGATTTATACAGCGCAACATTTTTTCTACGCTGTGGAACTTGAGGTGCGGGATCGATTCCGCTGTTTCCTAGTTGGACTGTTGGTGGTTTCAAAGCACGTGGACGCATGAAACGTGCTGTTGTTCCGCCATTTGTGGGCATGCTAATCTTATCACAAATCGTGATGTAATTCATAGCCGGCGTTGGAACGTATAACATGGCAGGCGCAAGCGACTGCAAAATCATAGGACCCAAATTACTTGTATTAGTAATTAAACTCATGGAAACCTCTAATAAGAGGTAAATGTGATATGGTGATCGGTGGACGAAGAACCTATTACGTCCGTTCTCATTCATATCTTTGTGCAAGTTGCGATCTCTTGCTTACGCGAACGCTATTAACGTCTAGCTGACGTATATTAAATATATCAAATTAAAAATTTAAGTAAACTATATTTTTCTTATTTTTTTATACTCTATTAATGCCAATTGATCTTTTAGTTTTAATACAATATTTTGGCACTTTTCGCATTTAAATTTATCCATGCGATTAATTTCATAGGGTAGCCATAAATCCGAATTAAAGTCTGGAATAGTCATTTTCCCCTTCTTTACATACGTTTTCTTTTATGAGCTTCATAATACATATCGATAGTCTCCTCCTCCGATTGGAAGAGGAGCATATCTGGGAATAATGTAGATTGATTTCTAGCTATTTTATCAAATTCATCAATAGGAAGTTTTGAAATTTCTTGCCAAGTTAGATTTATTTCATTCATTTTGCTTCTTGATACCATTGTGTTTCATCATCATCATAAACGCCAATATCTGCATTAGTCACAATACATTTTGCTTTTTTACAAAATTTATCGAACCAAAATAAATATTCTTCTTTTGTAGGTCTTCTTTCATGAAGTCCAAAAAAAAGCGTTTCAATTTGAAATTTAATTTTACGATTTATCTGATCTTGACAATAGTCATCTGTTAAATATGTTATTTCACTCATTAAATCCTCATATTCGCTTGCATAGCCTTCATCTTGTCATATGATTGCTTCATACCAGCAGGGCTAAAGTCACCTTTAGGGGCATATGGTGCTGTGCCAACGCTAGATGGCTGATATCCTGGGCCTGTGCGGTTAGCGTTAATCGTGTCTTGAATTGATCTTTGCTCTTGTTGTGGCTTATCTAAACCAAGTTCTTTAATAGTTTGATATACTAACTTTTGACGATCAAAATTATCAGGCATAGCAAGAATAGATTTACCAAGGACAGGGCTTCTTTCCATTATCTTTTCAGCATGTGACTCAAGAGTATCAAAAAAATCAGGGTTATTCTCCAAAAAAGCTTCACGTCTAGCTTCGTTCTTTGCTTCTTGTATCTCTCTCTTAATATCTGCCATTGTTTCATTCTTAGTTGCTACTACTTCTTGCTTAATTCTTGCCGTTTCTTTCTTAAACTTCTTATGATCCACATAAGGCTCAGACTCATTATCATCTTCATCGTCCGAAGGTTTAGTCAATCTTTGTGTTAAATCTTGGTAACGTCTCTCAGCATCTTTTTGTGCTGCTATAGACTGCTCAATAACTTGTTGCTGTTGCGCAAGTTGACGCTGCATTTTAGCTTCAAAAGCTCTGAAGTTAATCTCTTTATCATTAGGTTTTTGTTCAACTTGAACTTGATTTTCTTGTGTTGATGATGTCATAAATGATATATCCTTTAGCGATTACGCTGCTTAAGCGGTTAGAATTTATCACATTAAACTTNNATTAATATCAAGATATGAAACCTGAAATAATCAAACAAATTAGTGGAAAGTTAGCATTAGAAATAATGAATGACATTGTTGAAATACATAATTTATTAATGAATCTAGATCAAAGACAAGCTTTTTTTCATATAGGGGTTTTGATTGAATCACTTGCAGAAAGGATTAGAAATGAGTGAAAATAAAGATGAACACTGGTTCGGGGAATGGGTTCCTATTTTTAATGATGTAGATATTAATGATGGTCGAAAATACCTTTTAAATTGGAAGAAATATATTTTATATAAACTTCACACGATGAATCAAATTCATGCAGACCATTGGATAGAAAGAGATGTTGAACCTTTAGAATTTTGTATTTCACCATATAAAACATTAGCTCTTAAAATATGCCTTAAAGGTGAATATCCAGAATTAGCAGGATACCTTAAACCACGTGAATTAGGAATGCCTTATGACTGAAATAATTGTAGATAGACTTGAGACGCACGATAGACTTAAAGAGTTCAGTAAGCAAAAAGACAATATTATTCAAGGTTGCTTAGATTGCATCAACAATAGGCCCAAAGAGTTCGCAAATCACCCTTTCTATATATTTGTACACTGTCGCACTGCTGACGATGGTCATACTAAGCGTCTCATATGGCAGCCAAGACTAAAGAAGCCTAAATCACAGACTAACAGCATGCTTTTCAAGTCATACCCTCCCGGTGATACAATAAAGATAATTTGGATGATACCAGATCGAGACCAATGGGATGAGTATATTAGAGGTAAAATGTTTGAACAGCAGCATGTTGCTGATAGCATTTTGGCTTTTCAACTTAATAGAAAATCATTGGAAGAAGATGAAATAGACGATGTTTCAGAATCTCACGCACAGCGCATCTATCGTGAGATAGCTATTAATCATAAGATGAAATTAGAAAAACAAAAATCCGACGAATTGGCTAGAATTAAGGATATGGAAATACAATGAATAAAATTGAATATAGTCAATTTGAAGATTTCTTATTATTTAGTATAGATGAAATTTTAAAAGATAATCATATTACAAACGATGCTTTAAGATATATTTTGAATGAATTTTATATAAAAATATACAGTAATGAAAAAATTGAACCATCGGATTTATTACCATTATTTAACCTTTTTAAAGTTGTTATTTCAAATAATGAACATGAATATAGATGTAATTATAAAATTCAAAGTGATTTAAAACATCAGCGAGAAAAAATTAAGCAAGAGAATAAAAATGAATAGAGAAGAATTTTTAATGTATCAAAATTTAGATAATTATTTTCAAAACTGCTTATGTATTTGTGATCCATTAGAATTTAAGACAAGACAAAGAGCTTTATTATTAAAATTATCTGAAGTTGTATTACATCCTTATAGAGAATATAAAGAGCAAATTAAGCCAGAGTCTGCTTCTTCGGACCATACGACTTCTCAGCCTTAGCAGGTATGTCCATATAAGAAGAAACTTTCTTGCCAACCTTTTGACGCACACCCGAACCATCTAGATTGACGGTAGCCTTGGGACTATTAGGCGTATGAAATGGCTTAGTAGACTTGAGGCCTTTAAGCGGCTTAATACTTTTCATTATCACGCACACCGTTTTCAGTTCTACTAGTCATAGGTAAAACATCGACGAACTCTTTAGGCTTGCCCAGGTGACCAACAGGATTACGCATGCCAACGCCGAAATCTTGACCAGCTTTAATAAAACCACCAGATCGATTATCATATTCCATGGTCTTATAGTCATAAGGATCAGTCTTTTGATATGGTTTTACTACTTTCTTAGGACGAATTGGATCTTTAAACATAATATACCTTTATAAATTGATTAGGTAAGACTCACACTTACTTCGCGGTTTTCGTTCTCGATATATGCCGCTCAACCCCCAACCCGGGTATGTCTCGTTTCTTCAACTGATCTAACCAAAAATTAATTACGATAACCGGCTTTTGGTGCATGAGAACGAATCTTTTCTTGACACTTCTCTTGAGTAGCTTTAATAGCCTCGGTAGTATCTTCATATTTAGAAAGAGAACCAGCACCCATAGCAGACGTATACTCTTTAGTCTTAGCATTATCTGCGAATACATCACCGGCTTTAGCTTTACCTGTCCAATTGGCGTGATCATCAATGCGCTGGCCACCTGATTTGAAAGATCCTTTAGAGCTGTCATCATGTTGTTTCATAAAATATTCCTTGAGCTTTTTTAGGCTGTTTAAACTTTTTCTTTTATTATAACCTTATATCCATATTCTTCAAGAAATTCTTTACACCATTCGATCTTGTCAGAAACTCTTTGTCCGAAAGGATGACCATGATGCCATAACTCAAGATTCTCAATCCTATTATCGTCTCTTATTCCGTTCTTATGATGAACTGTTTCTTTCGGTCTAATAGGTCTACCTAAATGATTAGACATAACTAATTTATGCTCCAAAATCTTTCCATGTTTGCTTGAATTTGGATGTTTCATTGCCAGTAATCTATAACCTTGTTTACTGGTATGGCCTGAATGTCTTGTCAATACTCTAGGTCTTTTGACAGTAGATCCTTGATATTTTCTTCCACCTCCTATACATGAACATTCAGGACTGCAATAACAAGTATTACATAAACTTTTTTGTTTAAATAACTTGTCGCATACTTCACAGTTTATTTCTTGAAGTTTTAAAGGTAGATTTTTTCTCATTCTATATGCAGCTTTAGTGCAGCATTTTTTTGAGCAATATTTTTTATGGTGAGATCGAAAGTGAGTAATAGAAAAATTCTTATCACAAACAAGACATGATCTTTCGTTAGACATATAACCTCTCTAGTTATTCTCGATGAAATTAACATGTCAGGCAGCGAGATTCTGCTTTTCGGAAGCGATCCTAGACATGTTGATATATACTATATCTGTTCTTGCATATTTTGTGAAGGGTTTTCTTGCTGAGGTTTAGACATTACATTCATTCCAGCACCCAATATTTGTTCTAGAAACTTATTAGATTCAGTTCTTCGATGAACATCTTGCTTTTCCATTTCTTCTTTTTGCATAAGTTCGTAATCATTGATTTTCATTTTATTTTCAGCATAAGAGGTTTCAATCTCACCATATTTCTGTATATTTTCAAGGAGGGCTGTAATTGCTGATTGCTTCTCTTTAAGGCTTAGTGCTTTATTTCTCTCGATCATACTCAAACGCTCTTCAAAAAGTCCAAGGTTACTTTCTGAGCGGCTATGATCTTCCCTAGCACGTGCAATATTCGCCATAGCTTTAGACATAAGCTCTTGAAGTTTGGCATGCTCGAATGCATGAGCAACTTGCTGCTGCTCTTCTTGCATTGCTGATGCTTGCTGTTCTTGTTTATGTAGGAATTCGAGTATCTCAGCTTTACCTTGAATATTCATATCTTTAATAATCATGCTAGGTGGCAATACTTCACGACCGAATACTGTGTTAATATCTAACATTTGCTGTGCTTGTAAGTTGCGCTGTGTAGCCGTTAGCAAACCTTCTTCAACTACTGTGTGATACTTAGCAAATATACGATCGTAGAATAATTCAGTAGGTCTTTCACCAATTAACATCTCTATCTTTTCAGGTGTCCATTGGTTCAAAGCAATAAGTAATAAACGCTCTCCCAAAAATCCTTTTGCAGAGTCCCATTGATCGAAATATTTCTGGAATGGTAATAAATTAGCTGNNAGCTGCCATCTTTGTAAGCAATGTTAACGTGCTTACTTGCTTCTCTTGCTGGCCTGCCCAGTTCTCTAGATCAATACCGCTTGTCTTGAATATAAGGGAAGACATTTGCTCTGCTAGGGCTAGATCAGATTCAGGCACAGCACTTGGTATAATCTTCTCGCAATCTGTCATTTCGTAGCCATCGTTTATGATGACGTCCCATCCTTGACCGCTCTTCTTAAGATTATCTTCATTAGCAACAGCGCCGATCTTACGTTTCCAACCTGCGTTAATTGTAGCAGCTGCAATATCGTTATTTTGTATTACTTTATAATTGAAAAGGAATTGAGGACTACGCATAGGAAATATTAAAGACCTTGATCTTAGATCATATTCATTAATATGAGGATCATAGTTCCAATAGTTAGCCACAAAAGGACACTCTGGACCGTCCCACAATGGGTTTACACCTTGAAACATAAGCTGATCATTAAGAACTACAGCCACTTTCCAGCATGGGCCTTCAACAGTAACAGACTCTAGATCTCCGTACTTGCTTTGCAATCTCTCTAATTGAGCTTCTCCACCTGCATAATCAAAAAACTGGTTAGCACTTCTACTATATAATCTCTTTCTTTTCTTCTTCCACTTATACCAAACATAACTCAATACCATTAGATCATTGCGAGCCATGTTGTAATTCTCTGGGAGAAAATAAAACGACCCATAACGTTGAGGAGTTCCATACATAGGGCTAATATTATTAGCTTTGCCGGGGAATCGCATTTCAGCTTCTTGCTTACTGATGTATTCTTGACACCAAATGAATTGACAGTCGGACATATCAGGATTACGAAAGAAAGGATCGACTAAAAATGAGTTATATTCCCAAACCTTTAACTTAAGTTGACCTTGAGCTGGATCGTCACCTGTAAAGTCAAGATATGGCTGCATTAGGTTCAAGCCAGCTACAGCGGAAAACTCACAAGATTTACTAAAACGCTCGTTAATACCCTCTTTCTGACAGCTATTCATTATCAATTTAGTATATTGATCAGTAGTACGCGGATCACTTCCGTCTATCGCCTGGTAATTAATACTTTTTCTATGCTGTCTTTCATAACCAGTGACCATATTTATTGGTTGTTGGCATATGTTGAAATAGTATTGCTGCGATGACATCCCACCGCTATTGAAATTGAAATTACGATTTATGAAGCTTTGATTACCAGCGTAGAAAAGCGTGTCTATGTTCGCTTGGTTCCAGCGCGCTTGCTCAATAGGCATGAATTTGGATTTAAGATTATCCAGCCATTGGCGAACGTTACCTTGATTAGGTTCCTGGTTTAAATCCCACGGTGCTAATGAAAATGAAATAGGAGCCTCCTATAGTGCGATTGCACTAATAAAAGACTGTACAATAAAATTTTAATTACTGCAATAAATTAGGATTCTTTAGAAATAGCATCATAATCTAATTCAATACCTTCATCCCAAAATGTTTCAAGATTATCATTCCATTTATTAATAACCATTTCAATCTTTTCTTGAATAATGATAGGATTTTGTTTTTGCTTCTTTCTAATAGGTACATATTTTGATTTTGGTTGAACATTACAATAATAATTATCACAATAGATATAAGGCAACCATGTTAGATCATCATATAACATATAAAATTTAGGAGTTTTATTGCACCATGGACATTTTTTAAGAGGATAAACTTTAGAAGCCAAATCTATTTCTCATATATTGTTGCGGATTATGCTGGTAATTATTTAATGCTGTCACTTTATGCGATGCTAGGCAGTACCTTAAAGCGTCAACAGCGTGATCCCCTTTCTTCACTGGCGCATCATCACCTTGAATAGCCTTCTTTTGATCCCATACATAATTTTCAATTTCTTTGATCAAATTAGGACAATCTTTGCATACAAATAGATTACCCTTAGCCATTTCAGTTGTCATCATTTGAATACCATTATATACATCGTTGTTGGCCTCTGTAATATGCATGCCACGCTTTTGTAGCTCTAATTTGAATGCTAATGCACTGGGATCAATATAGATGTTACGCACGCCATATGGCTCTATAAACTCTTTAACATAATCGGCAAATTCATCATTAGTTAATTGACGCTGCTTAACTTTATAGTCCCAATAAAACTCTTTCTCTACCCACATGCATTTACCCGTATGAGTATATTGGCCAGTTGATATACCTATGAGGACACAAGCGAATGCATTAGATGCACCATAATCAATTCCAGCAATCCAATAATCGGCCGCTCTAGGTGGTTTATGTACAACGTGAATCTTTCTATCAAAGAAGTCAAAAATAGCCCCTTCAGCTAAGCACCATAGTCCTAATACGTTTCTCTTATGAAATATGCCAGCAGAGCTATTTCGAATACGTTCTTTATATGACTCATCAATAAAAGGATTATCATCTAAAGCAAAATGCAATTGATAATAGTTTTCATTACCTTCTATAGCCCAATCAATCCATTGTTTGCATTTGTGCGTGGGGTGAGTAGGGTTCATTGCTGCAAAGCCCATGCTATGTGGCCTACGTAACCGTGTGTCTATCATATCAATGATATTCTCAGGATATAACGTCATCTCATCGCAATACATAAGTGAAGCTGTTAAACCGCGAAATTTAGCTAACGCGCCTTCATCTTTAGCACCTAATATCTGAATAGTTTTATCATAGAATTTAAGCTGTCTCTTACCTGAAAACCATGTGCAAAACTTTCTAAATATTGAGAACTCTTCAGCCTCTAATAGTAACCTAATAACGTTTTGATAAGAAGTATCGCAGCTATGACCAACAATGAATATCTGACTATCGGGGCATTCATAACATGCTTGCATGAATCTATGGAGTGTGCAAACAGTTTTACCCGTTGAAACAGCACCATGCGCTAAATTCCAACGCTTGGTAGATTCTTTCAAAAACTGTATTTGTTTTGGAGATAATAGAGGAAGGTTATTAGACTCAATCATTTTTTAGTTTCATCTTGAGAAGCTTTTAATATCGACATATAGGCCTTAAAATGTTCTAAAAGCTCAGGATCAAGTTTAGGACCTTCAGCAGCTTTAATAGCACGCAAAGACGCATCTTCAAGGTCTTGATCTTCAATTTCTTTTAAATCTTTAAAATAAGCTCTTTGCCATCTTTGCGAGATACCTTCTCTCACATCGGAGGTCTTATCTAAATATTTACGTCCCACAATACCAAGGGCTTGCTCATAATAGGGAATGAATTCAGACTTTTGAATAAACGTTTTCCATTCATTATAAAGAAACATTTTCTCGCCCGAATACCATTCAGAAAGATGAAGCATTTTAGGATGAGATTTTACCCAAGCAATCATTTCCTCGCCTAATTCTTTCATTTCTTTTTCTGAAAATGATACTGTACGTGGGCGAGCCATAATAAACCTAATAATAATTATTAAACTTATTTGTAACATTTAGGAGTTAAAATTAAAAGTATGAAAAACAAAGCTAAATGTAAACTATGCTTAAGCATAATTGAGAGCTATCATAACACAGATTATGTAATATGCAAGTGCGGTGAAATAAGTGTTGATGGCGGCGAATCTATGAAGTGTGCAGCTAAAGATTGGTCCAATTTCTTACGTGTTGATGATGAGGGCAATGAAATAATAGTGAAAATTGAATCTGATGTAAATCCGCTTTACAATGAGAATGCTAAACCAAACAAGAAAGAGTTAATCGCAATGCTTGATGAGATGATAAATAACGTTGAAATGTTACCAGATCACGCAAAATTATCTAACATTAATCATTATGACTATTGTGCCCTCATGATGTTGCTAGCGCAGATATTTAAGTCAGAACAAACATAAAGTATTTCTTTTTATTTATTTATTTTAACAAATCGTTTGTATTTAATGTGACACCATGGTATGATGGTGTTATACAAAATAACAAGGAAAGTAAAATGAATATGACAATAGAAAAAGCTTACCAATATGGTATCAATGGACACAAAGATGGATTAAAAAGCCCACCTGCAAGTAATCATGATTTTATAAATCTAATGGCGTCAACGTTTAAAGGATGGGAAGACGAAGTTTTTAAAATGAGATTTAAATGTTACAAAGCTTATTTAAAAGGTTGGACAGAGGAAAGTTTAAAAGATGAGTAAAACCAAAATATTCTCAATAAGACTTGATGAGGCAACTCATCGAGCTTTGAAACAGAAAGCATTAGATGATGATATACCGATGCAACAAATTATTATAAAAATGATAAAGGAAATATTAAAATGACTAGAAATAAAAATCACAATGACATTCAAGAAGCAATTCATTGCATTAGTGGATATAGTGCTTATGAAGATTTTACAAGCGCAAAAGATGATTATTTTTATGATCTTATTGAAAAAAAAGATAAAATAAATCAAGCATGTGCTTATGGACTCACTGAAAATGAAGCTATCAAAGTAATAGAATTTTTAGAAAAAACATTTGATTGTCTTGGATCTAGAGATTATTGTTTTTTAAATATAGAATAATCACTTTTTATCTCTATGATATTCTTTCTTAGGCGCTTTCTTACATTCTTTTTTTGTACAATTGTTAGGATGGAAGAAGGCGCTTAACATACATATTACTATGATGACAGGTATTAGAAGCATTTTATAACCTTATATAAGTGTAAATAACTTACTATAACATATTTAGCACTCTTTAACATTAATTGCTAATTTGACCATGTCACATATCCTTTACAAATTGTACACCATATCGAACCTATAGGCCAAGATATAGAGTATTTATTGCCGCAATGACAAATGATTATTTTTTCAATCATAAATCAGGATAAAATAAACCGTCAATATGTGTTTTATACCCCATATCCAATTCTTGCGCCTGTTCTATATTAAATTTATTAATTAAATATCTCTCATCTATTGTTAAACCTGTTTCAAAACCGATTTTTACTGAACTAATAGGTCTAAATGTTTCATCTTTACCCAATAAATCCTTGCTAACTCCTCTAACCATTTCAACATAATCAGGATCAATATTTTGCCCTGCAGCTTCTCTAACAAATTTATCAGTCAATTTACCATCTCCAATCATAGGTTTTTAGTTTTTTCTTTTTCCAACCTATTAAGTTCATCGGCAACATTTACTATTTCACCATTTGATTTCATGCAATTAACTGACCCGCCCCATTCACAATTTACATTTACATAATTTTTATCAAAACAATCTGCACACATGCCGCTTGAATAACCATTTAATTTTGCACCTTTATCCCATAACTTACATTTCTCACATTCCATATTAGTCAATTTACAATCTCCCCCGCAGCATTCGCACATATTCAATCTTTTTTTAAAATTCTAAGACGCCATTTTTTAGTAATTTGCCAATATTTTTTTAAACCATTTCTTTCACTAAATAACATATCGTAACTTGCAAAAAGAAGTCCATATCCCCAAATTCTAAACCAACAACAATCATTACTTTTGTAAAAACAAAAAAAAGGAAATTTCATAAAATAATTCTTATTGGATTATTTACTGGTTGATATCTTTCATTTACATAGCTAGCATTGATACAAATTATGTTATTTTCATCACCAAAACCAGGTTTCTTATAAACAATTTGCTCGCCCCCCTTCTCATGTATATGACCAAAAATTAAATATTTAACATTTATTCTATTTAATACATTTAATAAAGATGTACTACCTACATTTGCGTTATCACATTCATCTAATATGGAAAAAGGGGGACTGTGTGTTATCAATATGTCAATATCAGCTGGAATATGCGAAAACTTCTCAGCCAATTCATCTTCAGTCTCACAAGTAAAAGCTTTGCAATGTGGATTCATGCCAGGGAAAGTTTTGGTCCAAGGCGTGCCGTATATTTTCAAACCTTCAAATTCTGTTCCTGAATCGCAAAGATATTCTGCTCCCATCCATTCTTCATTAAAGTAAAACAGTCCTTTTTCTATACACCCATCATGATTACCACAAATAAATATTTTTTTCTTATAATCCTGATTTCTTAACCAATCTCTAAAAAATAAATATTCTGATTGTTTATCCCTAGCCGTCAAATCCCCACATATAATTAATAAATCTCCGCCTGGTAAATCAGAAGGCATGTAACCGTGCAAATCAGAAATTAACGTGCAATCTATGCTCATCTTTTATTCCATCTTTTTTTTAAATCTTTATTTTGTTGATTTAAAGCATTTATACGGCCTTTTAAGAAAAACATTTTTATATTTTCAAATTTGATTAAACTTTTATAAAACAAAAATATCAGTAAATTTTTCATCCAAAAATCCAATTAAACAATTTAGACGCAATGAAACCAAATCCCACGAATGCGCAAAATATTATAAAAAGTGCTGGTATTCCTCTAGCTGTCATTTTTATTTACCAATCGTTTCAATATTTCAAGAACCATTTTGTTACCTGACGCCAAGCTAAGTATTTCATTTTCTAGAATTTCAATAAGTTCTTTATTAGTTTTATTTTTAATGTCAAATTCTTCAATAAATCTAATAGGTGGAGGATAAAATAATGATTTTAAATATTTAAACATTAATTATCAAACCCCATAATTACTCGTATATTATTTTTTTCCCATGAAAATGAGTTTATTAAATCCTGAACATCTTTTATTTCTTTTCCATATTTATCTAAATCTTGGAATTTTATTTGTTTAATATTTCCTGAAAGAAACTCTATGTTGCAAATATTTAATTCAGTTAATACAGAAAGAAACTCTTTTAATGATTTATTATTTTCCATCACTTACCTTTATAATCCGTTTCATAAAAACCTGAAACTTTGAAGTGCACCGCAGGCTTGCTGATAATTTTAAGCATACGCTCATCATCACAAGATAGGCAATTTTGCTCGAAATCAGGGTTATAATTGGACAATTTATGATAAACCTCTATGATTAGCGAGCATTTTGGACATTGATATTCATAGTTAGGCATTAAAATTCATTTCCACTTTGGTTAACATCGAAAACAAAGATTCCCCGTCTTCGATACATGTCAACAACTTTCGTTCTATTATCAAAAACAAAATCAATAATTTTTCCTTCTGCAATAACTTCATCTAACCATTTTTCTTTAAGTTTTTCATCTGGCGTATTGTCGCCGATTGGGCGCATTTTTAATATTCTACAATTCATCCGATCAAATGAAGTATATTTTTTTAACCATTTTTCTGTTTTATCACGCACAGATTCACAACGTCCCGACCATATTTGTATTTCATTACAATTATATTCATCATCGTTATATTCAGAAAAAATATCAATTACATGGTTAATAGGCACATCCTTATCACAAGCCTCATAAAAAGTTTTTCCAATCCGGAACGAATCTTCTCTATACAGTGGATCAACAAAATGTCTTCTATGCTCGCAATCAGCTAAAGTTCCGTCTAAATCAAATATTATCATTTTAAAACCTTTTCCAACTTCATTTTCTTACCCCAATTGATAAAACCATAAATGCATATACACATAGATATCAAACAAGAAAACCCTTGTGAATATAGACCACGATTAATATCCATGTAACACCAATAGGTAAGACAAATTATATCAATCAAGAAACATATTCTATTACCGCGTGCATTTAAAAACTTTCCTGTCTTTCCAAAAAGCAAAAATAACGCATCAATAATATTAGCTGTCATTCCAAAAAGATTCATTTCAAATCCTTAAAAACCCATGTTGATAAACAATGTTCGGAACAAAAAGCGCAATATGTGCCCATTATCTTAAAAACGCACATGTTAATTTTATCATCTAATTTATTACAAATAGCGCATTCAAACATAGTAGGTTTATCATATGTAGTATCACTTTTAGATCTTATAGAAATCGGCATCATATTTTAACTCGCCATCAAACATTTTACAATAGCATCGTAGTCCGCATCTCTATGTTCATTTGAGTCATAAGCGCATGTAAACTTAGTCATATCCAAAAGTCCAATATGCAATTTATTATCGCTCTGTGCTTCTAGAAATGCGATATGCTCGCAATTGATGACGCAACCATCAAGTATAATGAATTTTTTATGTATATTCTTTATCATATTGCTTGAACCTGTGTTTTATCTTTTTTTTTAGCTTTTAACTTCTTCTTATAAGAACCTCGAGGACGACCAATTTTTTTAATTTTAATCTCTTCTCTACAAACAGTTTCACAAAGTTTTTTATTAGTATTAAACTCTTTTAAATATTCAATTTCTCTTTGTAAATCAATAATTGTTTTTTGAAATACTTGGACTTCATGCCTATGGCAACTTACATTTATAGTATTTTCAGCCTTAAGCTTTTTTATCTCTAAGTCTTTCAAATGCAGTTGATTATAAATATCAGGAAAAATCTTTCTCTTTATCTTTTCTAGCATGTTTTATCCTTAGTTTTGTCTCTTAATGCATAGTGATAGACTGCGAAAACTGATAGTAATTTGCACATGCTTTCATTATCTAAATTTGAACAATAGTCAAAAAGTGGCAATTCCGGATGTTTTAAAGCAATTGTTTTTGTTAATTTATATTTATTTACATGATCGGCTTTATCACCCAATAACCACACAACAGCTTGATAATGCAATTTTAACATTGGGTTATTATCATATAATCTTTGTTTATTTTTTGGACAAGTAACATCATTGCAACATTGTTTGTCTTCCTCTTCGCTATCATCTTCATCTTCAAAATCTTCGTCATCAATTCTAGATAAAGAATCAGCTTTTTTTTCATTTAATTGTTTTAAAAATTCTTCTATTTGTTTCTTAGACATAAAACTTCCTTTAAAATCTGATTAATATTTAATTTAGTTTATTTCAATTTGATATATTGCTAATTTCAATGAAAAAAAGCGAATAAATTATGCAAGTACAGTTAGATTTTTTTCCAGAGACATTGAATGAATTTGATGAGATAAGAGAAGAAATAAATACTATTTCTAATTCATGCTCAAAAGTTCGCAAGGCCATGTTTGCCCGTCATGGTGAATTATCGAAATTATACCTTGATTTATCGCAACGTTTGGAAATTATTGAGCGCCACATTTGTAGGTAATTTATTTCTTCAAATAAACATAAACTGATTGTCTGCTTATCCCATATTTCCGCATTATATCAGTCTTTCTATATCTTGCTTCGACCATCTGTTTCAACTCAGCAATTTGAACGTCTGATAATTTTCTCTTCTTACTCTTTGGATAAACTCCACGCTTCTTAGCTAATGCAATACCTTCAGCTTGACGCTCCTTAATCAAAGATAACTCAAATTCTGCGACAGCTCCCATCAGTGAAAGCAAAAGCATGGACATGGGACTATTGTTTCCGTCAAAGGTTAGAGCTTCTTTAATGAACGTTACTTTTATCCCTTTACCATTCCAAAGATCAACCATACTTCGTAAATCTAAAAGATTCCTTGCTAGTCTATCCATACTATGAATAAATATTTCATCGCCTTCCCTAACATATCGCTTCATCTCCTCAAGTTGCGGACGCCCCATATTTTTACCAGTAGCCTTATCAATAAACTTCTTATCAAGCTCGATACCTTGCAACTGCCTATCTTCATTTTGATCTATTGTGCTAACCCTAATGTAACCAACGCGCGCCATTTTTCAAAAACCTGTAAATTAATAGTTAAGACCCATATATACACAATGTAAACATTTAAAAGAAAGGACTTTATTTTTACATAGAAATATTATAGAATTGGNNGGTTAAACGAATAGAGTACCCTGAATAGACAATAGGAATAATTTTAATGGAAAATAAAGAAATAATTTCAAGACTTTCTGCAATATTTAATGATTTAGAATCAATAGCTACTCTTGTTGTAGGAAATCAAAATAATGAAGCATGCTTTAGAATTGGTTATACACTTTCACAAATGAAGTTTATTTTACCTATATTAAATAATATTCTTAAAGAAACTCAATAATAATCTTTACAGCATAGGTTTTGCTTCTATTTCTTTTTTTGATCCCCATTTTAAATCTAAAATTAGTGCACCAATAGGGAATTGATCTAATTCATCATAATATGGTTGTCTAAAATCTAATCTAAAGAATTCGCATTCTACTTTATGAAGATTATTAGTTTCTTTCATACAAACTAAAAGTCTATGAATCATTTTAGATATTTCTGGAACATTTCCATATAAACATTCAGCTATTCCTAACTTTTTTCCAAAAGCAAATTGAGGTTCTTTATTGTCCAATTTTTATCCTTTATCTAACTCTAATATAATTTTTACTGCGTAAATTTTGCTTTTGACTTGATCGGCCTTAATGCTAATCCGCTTATCGCCATCAGCTCTTCCCGGCCTATGATCGCCTGTCAACTCAGCACAAACTTGATCGGCTATCCACTTGAGGCTATAAGGGAGGTTCTCGAAGACATCAAGCTCACGCGGGGCATATCTAACTAGCGTAATCTTGCATGGCAATGATAACTTGCTTTTGATCGGAAACATAGCAAACATAACGGCACGCTTTTGATCTTTATGCCTGGCATGTTTCTTGCGCCATGGATCAAAGTTGTTGCCTTCGCTGACTGTTCGAATCGGGAGAGTGATTACCACCCTCCCATTTTCTATTTCAGTACCAAAGTTTAAGGTCGTCTCATTTTTAGACACCCTTAATTTCGCTTTCCTTGCCACCTTCTTGGGCTTATCTTTTTTCAGATCTCCAAATTCATTTGAAGAAAGTGAATCGATTGGCGATGCCATAGAATGCGAAATTTCGGCATTTCCGATTGTTACCTCAATCTCAAAACGGCAATGGCTCGTCCGCGGCCACCTCTTGCTTGAATTGCGCTGCTTGTTGATTGTATTGCGCAGCCTGCTGATGCATGTTCGGTTGCGAGTAAACTTGCTGAGCGCCTAAGCTTGAATGCATGGCAACTTGAGGAGCATTAGCTCGCTTAACGCTATCCTTGATGAAATCCATAAGCTCTTCGTTCTCGAATTGCGAATCAAGCATGTGCGCTGCCATATACTTCTTTTCACCACTGTCGGTCACTTGTATGCTAGGTGCAGTCCAAAATAGGCCGCCATCTTTGCTCTTCTTTTGCACGAAGGTCATGACGTACTTTTTGTCGATACGCACTTTGCAGCTTGCTTGCGTGTATTGATCATCTGGATAATGCTTATAGCTCATAAATTCGTAATTGTTCATTGTATACCTTTTGTCTAAATTGTTTATTTTAAGTTTGTTAGTTTATTTTGTAAATTAATTTGTTTATTTATTTTTAATAGATTCGAACATTTTAAATAATATTCTTGTCATATTCCTTAGGTCTTCGACATGTAGCACCTCATTGTCCACTCTATGATCAAAGTCAACTAACCATTCATGAAGTTTTTCAATCCTGATTGATTCACGCAATTGTTCTTTCATTTCTGAAATCTCATCCATATTTATTCCTCTATTGTTGCAGCATAATTGTCTTTACAAGCCTTCTTAAGAAAACTTTCTGGTTTATCTATACCCTTATTTCCTATCCCAGAATCAAAGTCCTTTTGAACTTGAATCATGTAGTTTAATTGATCCTGGAAGTATTTAAAACCATATTTGTCTATAAGAAATTGATATATCTCAGTAGGAAATATCCAAGATTGTCCCCATGCAACTTCTTCGTGATGACCTTGAGTGATTTTTCTTTTACGCTTTTTATGGGCCTCGCGATCAACCCAATCTTTTAAAGATTTTGCAGCTTCTTGCTTTGCTTGTTTGTCTTTGTTTTCAGAAACAGCAACAACAACTTTAGAAGAGGTAGGAGTAGTAGTCTTAGTAGAAGGGTTCTTATTAAGGGGTTCTTCTTTATACATCTGTGTGATACTACCCTCACATCTGTGTGATACTACCCCTAGTGTCTGACTGATGCTAGGTGATATCGGTGTGATACTAGGTAGTATCTGTGTGATGTTACCTATCTTTTTTTCAATAATGTCAGTATTTTCTTTCCAAATATCTACAATAATTATTTCATTTGTGTCTTTTTCCCTAGCGTCTGCAACATTTCTATGAATAATTTTTATTAAAGGGATTCCAAGAATTTTATTTGTTTCAGAAAGTTTTTTTAATGTTCTTTGAACAGAAGGTTTACTTAAGCCAGACATTTCGGCTAAATTTGGCTGAGATTTTGTGCAACTGCTGTTTTCTCCAGCACATTCTTTAATAGCCCAATAGAGAGATCTTTCAAATGCAGTCAAACCAATTCTAGAAAGTAGATTAGGAAGTAAACAAAAGTATTTACGATTTGGATTTTCGTCTTTTATATAATATGAATTATTCATAATAACCTCGCAAAATGTTTATTTTAAGCGAAGTTACCATTGAAAAAAATGGCTGTAGAATGCTAGCATTAGAATACAATATATCTAATATTAGCGAACTGCTCTTCGCTATAGTCTTGAAGTGCCCGTCGTCAAACGGGCATTTTCTTTTAATCACCATAACATATATCCTCTAAATAGCACCAGCACAATACATCGCTATTTGCTACCATCATAGCCGTCAAAGTATTCGGTATAACTCCAATCGAAAGCCTGTCTATTTCGCTAGTCAAAATGAGGTACTTCATTTCTAGAAATTCAATAACTTGCAAGTCGTCACAAACAAATCCAGTGTTAATATCAAAATAGATATACAAAGCGTTTGAAAAGTAAGCATCTACAACTCTTTCAAACAAGTCATAGGCTGGCGCGCCATATCCTTTAATACGATCTTCGCAATGTGTACAAACGTTTTTCATAGATCATAGTCCGTTAGCTTCGAAGAAATCTTCATCCCAGTTGACAAGCTCTATATCGATGTAATTCGGGCTTTCATTGACAGATATCAAACCTAGGTCTACTAACGAAAAGAGCCGGTTCTTAAATAGAGTTGTAGAAATAAGAAATGAATTTTTGATCTGAGTTTTCAGATATGATAATTTGCAATCGTCGTCGCTATGATGCCATAAAAGATAATACAAATAAGCACTCTCAGGAGCGTGCTTAAGTACAGAAAGGAAATAAGGGCATGGAGGAAAGTCAGAATAATTACGCATCTATGCTCGGAAAATGATTGAACTTTTTGGATCATTTGAGATAGATTATGCGCCTCTGTGCGTATTTTCTATCCCGGGAACTGAAGAAAGTGGTATTTTTTCAGTTCCTATCTTTTATAATTAATTTGAAAATAAATCAATGATTTTACAAATAAATAAATCTTTGCTATATATTCAAAAAAACATTATAGGACATATATGAAAGCTGTTTTATTAGAGATAATGCAAGCGCTTAAAGATGATAAAACCTTTAGATGCATGGGCATACTCTTTTCAGTTTTTTTTCTAGTAATGCTAGTTCTTGTCTGCATTGTCTGTCATTTGTGATATTATAACCTTTATTCTACGTCTCATTGTCGGGCTTGGCGTCTTATGTCCGTTCAAAATACGTGAAAAATATGCAGAACTGCAATTTATCAATCTGCAAAATTCTTTTGATGACAAATCGTTTTTATCCATTAATTTTCGTAAATCGTCTTGAAAATTCATAAAGTATCCTGTTTTTATTATTAAATTAAAGTTATTATTAACATATATTTCATTCTATAGTATTGCGTTATTTTTGTCATTACATTTTATTTCTGTTGTTTTTTTGATTATTTATGTTTGACATTAAATCAACATGTGTGCTATATTAAGCTTATCGACAAACAAAGTACGTGATTAACGCCGAGTTCTTAGAGAACGGTTGCTAAAGCTGGAAAGTGAATCGGTAACAAAATGTAACCAAGTGAAACATAAATAGGAGATACGTAATGAATACCACAGAATTAAATCAAACGTCCGATAAACTTGATCTGCTAGGTCAACAAATTACTAAACTTGAGGATCTTGTAATAAAAGAAAGGAAACTTTGTAATTATTATTATGCTATCGCTTTAGGAAGAGTTGTATCAGATATGCGACAAGTTCATAACAAAATATTGAATGAATCAGAAATGATGGTTGGTATAGCATGAATGAAGAATATTTTGAATTAAGAGAAGAAGATGCTTACGTAATAGATCTTGACGATTATGATGAGCAAGAAGTCATCAAAGAGTTAGAAGGCGCAAATGATGACAATGGCTATTCAATGGAATCGCTAGGCCTAACTTGGCGTGACTTTTTTTAATAATAGTAATAATAGTAATAAAAAAGGCCGCAGGAACTTGAAAACCTGCGGCCACCATAACGTAACATAAACAAAATAGGAGGAAAAAACATGAAAAATTCTTGCTATCCTCATATTAACAAAAAACTAGAATAATGCAATATAATTTGCAACTTGAGGATAAAATGAGTACACAAAATACACCAATGCAAATGGCTACATCATTGCCGGCTAATGCAGATTGCAAGCAATTGCCGATACAAATAGAGGGCGAGCATATTTGGAAATGGGCACAAATGCTAGGAGGCTGCCCCTTCTATCAAAAGCTAGGAGCTGGTGGCGTTGCAGCAATCATATTAACGGCTCGTGAGCTTAAACTTCCACCTATGGCCTGCCTAAATGGATTGCTTTATAACGTAGATGGCAAAATAACAATGTCAGGGCAACTAATTAATACCATGATTTGCAATTCAGGACATGAGGCTAAAGTAATGCATCTTGATAAGCAAAAATGCGTAATTAGATTTAAAAGAAGCAACCAGAATTTAGATGAAGCGCAATTTTATACCTTTAGTATGGACGACGCTAAAGAGGCTAAGCTCGCTCATAAAGACAATTGGGTAAAATACCCAAGGGATATGCTTTTTAATCGGTGCATAAGCGCTGGAGCAAGGAAATTCATGCCTGAGGTAGTTGGACCTTATTACACACATGAAGAGTTGCGAGAAGACTATACGCCTGTTGCTGCCGAAATGAATATGAAGGAAGTAAAAACGCTACCTGTTTCAGAATGTGAAGATGTGACAGAATTGTGTCATAATGAAAGTGACACAAACATGTGTCAAGAACAATCAAAAGATATTATAACTACTGAACAAGTTACGATTCTTTCATCTTTATACTCCCAGATAGATGAAAAGTGTAAAACTAATGTTGATAATAATATGAAATCTGTCAGAGCTTCTACATTCAATGATTTGCTTAAAATTTATTACGAAACATTTTTACGCGGCATGTCCAACAATATCGAAATGAATAAGAATAAAGCGCAGGTGGCGTAATGTATTTTTTATTTTATAATTTAGAAGACGGAGCAAAATGTAGAAAATTTAATTCATCAAATGATGTAATCAAATATATTAAAGAATATTTTTCATATGAAGATCATGGAAGTCAAATAATTTTTGACAAACATTTTCCTGATGATCTTGAAGAGTTATACTGTGATACCTTTGTACTAATTAAAGGTGACGTTATAGTTCCAAAAATTATAAAAACTGTAACCGAGTATGAAATAGAATGAAAATATTATCAATAGAAGAAGGTGGCGAGCAAGGATCAACTGCATGGCTTAGAAAAAGGGCAATGTGCATCACTGCGACTGACAGTTCAGCGATTAATAACACGAATCCATGGACAAACCCTAGCGATTTATACAAAATGAAACTAGGATTGAAACTACCGCCTGAAATGAACGATAAAATGCGACTTGGTCAAACTTTAGAACCAGAGGCCCGCGCATGGTTAAACAATGATACAGGATTGAATTTTAAGCCTATTGTAGCGCTGCATGATGTAAATAGCTGGGCTATGGCCTCATTAGATGGTTATGACGCTGACAATGACGTTATATGCGAAATTAAATGCCCTTCAAGTAACAAGCTTTTCGAATTGGCAGAAGAAGGAACATATCCACCATACTATTACACTCAAATGCAAAAGCAATTGTATGTAACAGGTTGCTATATGTGTATATTTTTAATTTATAGAAAAATTGATGATAAAGTTATCACTAAAATAATTGACATATTTTCAGATCAAGAATTTATAGAAAATATGATCGAGAATGAAAAATATTTCTATGAAAACTACATGTCTGTTATGAAAGATCCAGAAGATGACATGAGGATCAAGTTAAAATAAGCACAAAGCAGGATCGCGGTTTAGTTATTATGATTATTTAATCATTGTTTTCACTAGTAACTGAAATCAGGGGTTCGAGACCCCTTTTGTGCACTATTTAGTCAATGATTGACCGTTATCAAGTTCGATAGAAGCTCTAACGTTAGTTTGTCTACCTAAAGCCTCACGGCTGCATTTAATAG